>Ga0209347_1001068_pt1 | contig 50992 bp, 57 predicted proteins | sample AutmiccommuBRH23_FD_187382 | JGI IMG/M metagenome (GOLD analysis project Ga0209347, IMG submission 187382) | Deep subsurface microbial communities from Mt. Terri, Switzerland - Autotrophic microbial communities BRH/23 (SPAdes) (version 2) | ecosystem: Environmental > Aquatic > Deep subsurface >... | reverse complement strand
AGAGAGATTGAACGACTGAAAACCTCAACGAACCGTAAACTAGTCAGCATGGGAATTTAACTAAAACCCAAAAAAGCGTCATGATGCGGGCGTCATACTACCGCTAATATAGTCAACGGACTGTTTGATAGTAAAGTCTTAGGGAAGCAGACCAGTCCTTATATGTTGTACCTTGCCGATGAAATACCATGCCAGTGAGCGAGAGTAGATCGGAAGTCTATGTACCTAAGAACCCGTCGACTTTAGTCGCGCGGAGTATCAGGAATGGGAATGATTGGGTTCGTGTCCTCATTTTGAGCCCATTAAGAATACTGGGACTAAGAAATTAGTTCTGAAATCGAGGGGGACAGAGATATGCTTCTATTATTAGAGGGCTTTAACTTGATATTAATCCTATTCTTTACTGGGCTTCTAATATTAACAGTGTATTCACTTTTTATTGAACATGAAAAGGATAAGATACCGAGGGCTGTCGCTCCCGGAATTATTCTGTTAGGCGTCTTAATTTTACCATTGATCAGTACTTCCCTGCCCCATCGCTATATCATTTTAATGGCTTGTGATTTGATCATACTCCTAGTAATTTCAGTATTGCTGTTGCCGATTGGGAAAGCTAAGCCTTTCGTTATGCCAGAGGGTATTAAAAGAATTGATGAGAGAGATGTTATGTTTTCCAGGGCATCTTACCGGGAGGAAGAAGTACGCTATGCTGATTATTATCGAAGAACCCCGGAGAAACAGCCAATTGATGATTTTATCCGCTCGCTCCCCGGTCTCTGCAGCCCTCTGACTCCTACCTATAATCCTATTGCAGCAGCTGTTACGGAAGGAAATTTTCAATATCTATACGATATTTCTCGGTATGTTGAAGGAGCTAAAACTTCCGTAACCCCAATGACGGTGGATCCGTCTGAAATAAGCAGCATGATTAAAGAAATCTCGAAGTATTTCGGTGCAGTACTCGTTGGGATTACAGAACTACAGCCTTATCATTTATATACCCACCGCGGCAGACGACCAGAATCGTACGGCACTGAAGTACAGCTTAGTCATAAATATGCTATAGCTTTCGCAGTTGAAATGGACTACGAAATGGTAAAAAATGCTCCGAAAGCTCCTACGGTCGTAGAGTCTTCTCAACAATATATCATTGCAGCCACAATAGGAATGCAACTAAGCTATTTCATCAGACAATATGGATTTGAAGCCAGAAATCATATGGACGGTAACTATTTGGTCGTTGCACCTCTGGTTGCTGCTGATGCCGGGCTTGGGGAAATAGGTCGTATGGAAATTCTGATGACGGAGCGCTTTGGTCCCCGTGTGCGGCTAGGGGTTGTTACAACAGACATGCCTTTACAGCCGGATAAGCCTTTAAGTCTCGGCTTAGAACAATTTTGCCTTTATTGTGAAAAATGTTCTCGGGAGTGCCCATCTAAATCGATACCCCATGGTCCAAAAAGCAACATTAACGGTGTTGCACGCTGGCAGATTAATCAGGAAACGTGTTATACTTATTGGTCAAAAATCGGAACAGATTGTGCGGTTTGTATGAATTCCTGCCCCTATAGTAAACCGGATACTCCAATTCACAAACTAGTCCGGTTTAGCCTGCGCCAATCCCAAATTTCCAGACGATTATTTCCCCTACTTGATGATTACCTTTATGGTAAGAAACCATATAAAAATCTAAAACCGAAGTGGATAAAGTAAGTGCAGTTATGGAAGCCATTAGTTCCATATGCTATACTACATATACATCTTGGATACAATATGATCCTGAAGAGCAGTATGAAATGGAATGATTAACATGAGCCAGGAAAAAAAGCACTTATTAAAGATTGGGGAATTGGCAAAAAGGGCCGGCGTAACAGTACGCACAATTCGCTACTATGAAGAAATGGGACTATTGTCTCCGACTGAAGTCAGCCCAGGAGGGTTTAGGTTATATACGGAACAAGATCTGAATCGATTCCAGTTCATTCAACGTTTTAAAGAACTTGGCTTACCTCTGGAAGAAATTCAAGTGTTAATAGACAGTTCTGAACCCGGGGAAAGCAAGATGCAAAGAATAAGGGCAAGTTATTCTTTGTTGGAAAAGCAATTAAAGAAAATCGAAGATAAGATTTCCGAGCTTGAAGTCTCTAAAGCCAGTATTGAGAAAGGTATGGAAGCCTTAAATGTGTGCAAAGAATGTGCACTAGAGGTATGCCTTCCTGCATGCAGTAACAAAAAGGCTCAATTTTAAAAGCCCGGCATTCAGCCGGGTTATTCGCTTGATCTCTACATTGATGGAGATAAAAAAGTTTGATCAAGGGTTGCCGTCTGGTAACCTTCATTTTTAGACTCTTATGGTAAGGGAATCTATCAGTCTTTTCATATTACCTAGGCAACAAGAGCCCTCTGGGTTATTTACCTCGCAGCCACAACGACCAGCCTTTGTATGTGCGGTTATCTCCTCTAAGGCGGTAGTTTTGCCCTTTTCCTCAAATTCTTGTATCACTCTTTTCTTAGTCCATCCGAAACAGTAACAAACTGGACAGTCTTCGTCATCGCTTTTCGTATAGACTTCGACTTTCATGTCTGTCGTTTTGAATACCTCTTGTTTTTCGCTAAAATAAACTACGGAACAGGCTTTGTTGATACACATTTTGTAAGAAGCTGAAGGTTCCAGTTTAGCTAATGCGCTTGGCACTAACAGGCATTTCAAAGTAATAATTTGCATCGGTCTGCCCTTATCGCCGCACTCCGGGCAACTAAACCCTAAGTCAAATTTTATTGGTTCGATTTGAATAGCACAACAGTCCTCCACTTTTTCACCATCTTTCTGAATGATTGTGTTTATTATATCACACTGAAAGTAGGACTTACGGTTTGCCGGAAGTAACGTGATCCCGATGATTGAATTGTAGATTCCTAGTCCAGTGCCTCTCTTGTTCTTGTCAATAAGATCTCAAGAGTTTATGGAGTCTCCAAAAGTTAGAGTTGATAGAGTAAATTATGTGCTGATGTATGATTTTGAAGACGAGGATGGGGAATATCGCTGGACAGGTACAACTTTTTTAGAAACGATTGCCTTTAAGCAAACTGTTGATGATAAGATTAATGTATTTCAAATAAAAGCCTATAATGCTGTGGCAGAAGTGGCTGATTCAGAATGGATTAATGAGTTTTCTTTACATCCACGCATTCTTATCCGGTCTTGATCCATGCTAGTCTTTGTAGTTTCGTATTTGAATGCTAGATGAATGCTTTGGAAGGAGGCAGGGAGGGAATGAGAAAAGACCACCGTTTTGGAGGTCTTAATTATTGTAATACATATTCATTACGGCATTTTCAAAATCTTGAGAATCCATAACTCCAATTTTATCATGTAATCTGCCAATATTAATATTATGAGTATTTTCTTTGAAGCACTTTACCCATGATGGTTCAGCTAATCCGCATTTTTCCCAATTAACAATTTCTTCTTTGAACTTGTCATAAAATCCAGGATTCTTTTTAGGTGGAACAGACGTTATTTCAGCGATCGTAACAATATTATTTTCAAGTTCATTCAGTATTACCACAGGTCTAAGCTTAGAAGCTCCCGATTGACCACGATAATAAATAATAGCCGTGTAAATATCTCGTCTTTCAGGCATTAGTCGTTATTGCCCCTTATACTTGTCATCTTCAAACCACTCTTTATGAAGAGGATTGTCGGGATTTAATTCAATCATACCTTTTTTACCCGTTAAGGCATCTGATTTTGAGCTTATTTTATCCAACATTTCTTGTAGAGTGATTTTTTTATTGTCTAATGCAGTTGACATATCCTTTTCCTCCTCACAAGAATTATTTATTTTCTTCTTGTCCATATCATATCACCTGCCAAATGCTGTTTCAATACTTTATGGCTAGTTTTACCAATTTAGAAGGGGATAATCATATGGTTGTAGAATAAATGCTAGAATACATATTCTATTAAGCATCCCTACGAAGCAGGACACTTCGGGTAACAACGTATTCCCAAAATCTGAGAGAGTATGAATGTAATAACCAGACTTCGGGAATACGCGGAACGTTATGTGACTATAGTCAGTTCGCATTATTCTTAAACCCTTCTGTATAAATACCGCCCCACCTCGGTAGGACTGCAAATCACTATCGAAAGGATAACACTATGAAGTTTTTTACTCAAGAATGGTATGAATTGATGAGCGATTGGGCTAATCACAAGTTAGTTGAACGAACTATGAGCGAATATGAAGACTATTTTAGAGATGCCTTCAAAGGACTTGACCCCAAAATAGTTGAAACCGCTCAGGATATTGATTTTCATGATTGTAAAATTACAAACGTAAAACAATCTGAACAGTCTTTGAAAATTTTGCTTGATAATTCTGGAGCTTTTACAGAGTAGGTTGGCTCGAGAGCGCAACGAGGTACGAGTGAGCATCTTGATCCAGCAATTACTCGGGTCTTGGTTGACAATCACACCTGTCCCAAATCAACATATTATAGACTATTACAATTTGGGATAAGGAGAGTGGTTTGTATGCATTGCGGCAAGGAGCCTGAACTGACCGGGCGTATCGTTGTGCCAAAAGATCCCCTATACAACGCAGCCCGCCGGGAGTTCAACACCTTCTTCAACAGGTTCCCGTTAGTCATCGTCTTCGCTCAGGAGACGCAGGATGTAGTCAACGCCGTGCGCTGGGCACGTTACCGGGACGTGCCGATCCGCATTCGCTCCGGCCGCCACAACTACGAGGGCTTGTCGGTCGTCGATGCTGGCATCGTGATTGACGTCAGTGATATGCAATGTGTGGAGGTGAACCATAAGCGCGGCACTGCCACGGTCCAAACTGGCCAACGAGACTTTACCTTAGCCGAGGCGCTTGGGTCCGAGGGGTTGGCGGTGCCGAATGGTCTCTGCCCCAGCACGGGCATCGCTGGTTTTACCCTGGGTGGCGGCCAGAGCATTCTATCCCGGCCGTATGGTTTGATTATCGATAACCTGCTTGAGTTGGAGATGGTCGACGCCAACGGCCACGTGCTCCACGCCAATGCCGACCACCACGCTGATCTATTCTGGGCCTCACGCGGTGGCGGCGGTGGTAATTTTGGCATCTGTACCTCCTTCCGCTTCCGCACGCACCGCATTGACACGGTTGCCTACGCTGATATCAGCTGGGATATGCGGGACCTGGAGCCGGTATTGCGAACCTGGCAGACTTATTACAACCCCCGACGCCAGCGAGCGACTCACCCCCATCCTAACTATAGCTTCAGGACTGGAGTCGTTGCTGTTGATGCAAGGGGTCTTCCTCGGTTCTGCTAAAGAGCTGCGCCGCCTGCTGCAGCCTTTGCTCCGGGCTGGTTCACCGAAAAAGGTGACTATCGAAGAGATACCCTGGCTTGAAGCCGTAGCCCGGATAGCTGCCACCCAGCCAGATTCTCCCGAGCCCTTCAAGAGCGTAGGCCCCTTTGTCAATCAACTGCTGCCGGATGAGGCCATCGCCACGATCAGGCGCTTCATCAACGAACCGCCCACATCCTCGGTAAGCGTCTTTTTCCATGGCCTTGGTGGGGCGGTGACCAAGGTGCCGAGGAAGGCTACGGCCTACTTCTACCGCCAAGCTCTGTATAACATGTCATTTTTCGCTACCTGGAACACGTCTGATGGGGCGGCCCCGGGCATCCGCTGGGTAGAAGAATTCCGCCGGGCGATGCGCCCCTTTACCAAAGGCGTTTATGTCAATACATCGGATCTCTCGATCAAGGACTGGCCCAAGGCTTACTACGGCAGCAACTTCGACCGTCTGACCCGGGTAAAGGCCAAATACGACCCGGAAAACGTCTTCAATTTCCCCCAGAGCATCCCACCCGCCAAATTGCTGCCATAATTATGTATTAGAAAATGCTGGTCGAAGTTTTTGACTATGCCTTTGCCGCTCACCAAGCTAGGCACGCGGTTGCAGGGGGGGCTCCCCGGCAGCATAATGCGACCCAGCGCGGGTATTACTCCGAGGCCACGAGGAGGAATTCCTGCGCGGCAAAGACCATAAACAACGATCTAAGCGCGGTTAGCTCCCCGAGAAATCGAGGGAAGATCTACCGCGCGCGGGCAAGCTCGGACAAAAAATGCAGCCTATCCTTTATTTGGCTTATAAATCAGCCCTTATCTACATTAATATTAAAGGTTGGTTTTTGATATTTGCGTCAATAGATATTGGGGGTATGTTTCTTTGCATATTTATCCTTGATAAGTTAATGGTAGACGAGTATAAACACAAAATTCTCAACTAATAGAGCTTTTTTCAATAAACATCTCTTTCATTGTAGTGTTGATTTTGCTTGCGTTGTCGCTCTAATACGGGAATGGACGTTAATTAAATCTCCTCGACCTATTTGGCCAAGGGGATAATTTATGCAGTAAGTTAATTACTTAAAGCTGATAAGCATTCATAATGGCACATAGCCAGGGTTAGACACTACCCAGCCGATGGGCTATTCCTTAGGACTATCGTGCAAATTGAATTTCTCAAGCAACGAAATATGCGTTTGTCAGAAGTCGATTGGTATTGCATAAAATAAAGAGAGCGGGTATTAAACCGCTCCAGTTTATCAGCCACTCTTTTTCCGACTCTCCAGATGAAGATCTACTTATTATACGACTTAAATACTCATCGATATTGATAATGAAACCAGTCTGGGTTTCGGTTATATCACTTCTCATTTGCCCAGCAACTGCTCTCATTAAGCAGATAATTACCGGATAGAACACCTATCGGAGGCGCAGACAAAAAAAGATTAATGTTTCGATCATCCGCGTCAAGAGTTAATACAGCATTTCGAGAAAAAGAAATATAATTTAATTTACCACTTTCGTTTTTTGAAGCGAAAGTTATTTCCTCAATTTCATTTAGTTTATGAAATCTTTGCTCTTCTATAAAAGCGATTAAATCGTCTGGTTCATCTGTATGCAGCAATTCAACAAGCTCATCATACTCATCTGCGCTAAGTTCGTCTGTAAAACCTATTGACAACACGGTAATCCCTAGATGTTTAGCGAGTATTATAAGCTGTTCATAGCTTCTTTGTTCTACCTCAAATGGCTTTAGACGCAATAAGTCTTCAACACTTTTGATCTTATCTCCTCGCCATATCTTTCGATCAAAACCTAACAACGAGAAATCATTTGACCAAATTATTCCGTCCAAATTGGCTTGGATGTTATCATGGGCATTGTCAAATAATGCTTTATACAAATAAAATTTCTTCTTAACCATAATAACCAACCTCCCTGAAAGAATCCTTTTGGTCATCATTATACTCAGTGTCAGTGGCGACATGTCCTTACGGAGAATAATTAATGGAATAATATTGCATTAAACTTACAGCCTATTAACTCTTATTAAATTATTATAACATTAATGTCTAGCGAAACATGTCGAAACAGTTAAAAATAAACGCACCGCCCTTTTGGACGGCTCGCGGAGGAGAATAACGTAAACTTCTCACAGGTTCTACAAAGCGCTCTAAAGGATCAGCTTGGCATTCATTAACAATATAAATAGAAATAATAACTACTGCAGCCTTAACCGGCTGCTTTTTATGTAAGCGGTGGAACAAATAGCGTAGTACTAAAAATTCACCCCGATTTTCAACCAACCATTAAAAATCGGGGGCGAATTTCGCGGTCTTACAAAAATCCTTCACTTGCAACATCCTTGATGTATTTATACTGTTTACGGATCAATCTCTTGAACTGGGCTTCAGATAGTTCATCGTACTTATTGGTACCTTCTTCTAATAGACAATCAAAAATAAGTTCTGCATATTCTCTGTCTTCCCGAACCATTTTCCGATAACGCTTTTCCACCTCATAGGGAAAGTCTAGATAAAAACTTATGTAGTCGATTTCTCCATCTAAAAACGATTTCGTCATATCCATTATGTAGTTAATTTTACGATAGTATAAAATAAGGCCAGTGATAAATTAACTTAGTTAATCTTTCACCGGCCTTATTGACCTTCCTCTAAAGGCAACTTACATCAGACGATTATCTGTCCGTTTAGTTAAACTTATTCATTTACCAACCGCGGTCTTGCATGCGCTCTGATTTAAGAAGAGTTGATATTTCAAGCCCTGGCATTGATTCTCCCAAGTCCTTGGATATCTCCGCCAAAATCTGACTGTCACGGTAATGTGTCGTTGCAGCGACAATCGCTTTAGCACGTGCAGTTGGATTCTTCGACTTAAAGATTCCCGATCCCACAAAGACTCCGTCACACCCCAGCTGCATCATCAAAGCCGCATCTGCAGGAGTTGCTATTCCTCCGGCTGCAAAGTTAACGACGGGTAGCCTTCCAAGTTCCGCGACTTGAACCACTAATTCATAAGGTGCACCCATATTTTTGGCAGCGGTCATTAATTCTTCCTTCGGGAGGTTTTGGAGAAAGCGAATTTCACTCATGACCTTTCTCATATGACGAACAGCTTCCACAACGTTACCCGTCCCAGGTTCTCCTTTCGTCCGGATCATAGCTGCCCCTTCACCAATTCGCCGAAGTGCTTCTCCTAGATTCCGTGCTCCGCACACGAACGGAACTTTAAAATCATGCTTGTAAATATGAAACTCCTCATCAGCTGGAGTGAGAACTTCACTTTCATCAATATAATCTGCTCCGAGTGTCTCTAAAATCTGAGCTTCGACCATGTGTCCAATCCGAGCTTTAGCCATTACTGGGATCGTAACCGACTCCATAATCCGCTGAATAATAGATGGGTCAGCCATTCTGGCAACCCCACCATCCGCACGAATATCCGAAGGCACCCTTTCCAAGGCCATGACAGCACAGGCTCCCGCTTCTTCCGCGATCTTGGACTGTTCAGGAGTCGTTACGTCCATGATGACTCCACCCTTAAGCATTTCAGCTAAACCTCTTTTTAAGGCCCAAGTACCCATTTCAGACATTATTTTAACTCCTCCTAAACCATTATTTAACATCAGTTAAACCCCAACAGGAAACTTATCTACTGGATTAGTCATCTTTAGCCATCAGATAAAAAAACCGATCAGGTTAGAAAACCAGTCGGGTCCGGAACGGTGCACTAGCACAGTAAACCTTCACTGCACTAGTGCCTAAAACTTCTCGTTCGTACTTACAGGTTTTTAACCCTTAACCTTCGATAGGTTTAAGGTTACAGAGGAAGTGACGGAGTACTTTCGGCTCATAGGTGAATTCCAAGCCTTTAATTTGGTCTCGACGTTCCCAAATCGCTGCTAGAGCATCCACAACTACATCCATATGACGATCCGTATAGACACGACGCGGAATGGTCAAACGCATGAAATCCACGCCAGCTTTCTTTTGAATCCCTGTCTCAGGGTCGCGGCCTAGTAATAAAGAACCTACTTCAACCGGACGGACGCCCGCCTCAAGGTATAGTTCGTTACTGAGGGCTTGAGCGGGGAATTGTTCTGCAGGAATATGGGGAAGAAACTTTCCAGCATCCACGAAAACAGCATGTCCGCCGACAGGCCATTGGATGGGAATACCACGCTTACGAAGTTCTTCTCCGAGGTATTCCACTTGTCCAATTCGGCTTTCGAGATAATCGAAGTCCAGACCTTCATAGAGTCCAACCGCTAAGCATTCCATATCACGACCGGAGAGCCCGCCATAAGTTACGAAGCCTTCCATAGGCACGCAGGTCGTACAGGCATTTTGATATAATTCTTTTTCATTCTTAATGCCGATCAGCCCGCCCATGTTAACAATGGCATCTTTCTTGGCACTCATCGTGAAGTAGTCACCCATATCATACATTTCTCTAACAATTTCTTGAACGCTCTTATTCTCATACCCTGCTTCACGTTTTTTAATAAAATAAGCATTCTCAGCAAAACGAGCGGAGTCAATGTCGATCTTCAAAGAATATTTGTCCGCAATTTTCCGAACCCCACGGAAATTCTCCATGGAAAGCGGTTGTCCTCCCGAGGAATTACAAGTTACAGTCACGATAATGAAGGCAATATTTTCAGGACCTTTTTCAACGATAAAATTCTCGAGTTTTTCTAGATCGAAGTTACCCTTAAATGGATGCTCTTTTTGCGTATCGAAGGCATCTTCAATAACAAGGTTCACTGCTACCATACCGTTCATCTCGATATGGGCCATCGTTGTATCAAAGTGCATATTGCCGAGGACAAATTGTCCGTCGTGTTTTTTCAAATGGGGAAAGAGGACTTGCTCTGCCCCTCGACCTTGGTGAGTCGGAATGACATAGTCATACCCGAAAATTCCTTTTACTGCATCTTTCACTTTGAAGAAGGATTTGCTTCCAGCATAGGACTCATCTCCGAGCATCAACGCGGACCACTGTTTATCACTCATAGCACCAGTACCGCTATCAGTGAGCAGATCTATGTAAACGTCTTCAGCTTTTAAAAGAAAGGGATTATACCCTGCTTCTTGAAGTTTTATCAAGCGCTCTTCACGAGAAATCATGCGCATGGATTCCACCATTTTAATGCGATAAGGTTCAGCTTTTCTAGCCATTACAAGTATCCTCCCTTTATCTAGTTATTTGTATTAGATGAGCTATTAAAGTCCAAATAATATAGAATGCAAAATGTGTGCCATTGGCAGATGAAATAGAAATTATTCAAAATGCTCTTCTAGGTATTAGAATGCCCTTACCAGGCCACTTTTAAATAAAGGGTTTTTAAGCTCATTTAAAAGCTAATTAATTAGCTGATAAGAAATAGTGACAAGTATTCTTATCAGTGATAAAAATACTTGTCACTATCAAATTCATTATTTTATTAGTCGATCCCATAAGTCTTCATCTTATTTAAGATCGTTGTATTGGAAACTCCAAGTATCCTTCCAGCTTTTCTAGAAGACGAATGGGTGTCCAAAACCCGTATGAGAACTTGCTTCTCAACGTCTCCCACAATCTTTTTTAAAGTAGGCCATTCTTTATTTAACGGAATCTTTATTTGAAAATCTTCCTCTTCAGTTTTTAAAGGTTGTTGGGCAGAGGCTAAATCTGCCCACTCATAGAAAAGACGAGGCGTAATTTCAACGGAATCCATGACATTGATAATTCGTTCCAGTGTGTTTTCAAGCTGTCGAACATTTCCTGGCCAAGTTTGAACCATCAACCAGTCCATGCTCTCTTTAGTTATATGGATCTCAGGTTTCTCTAACTTCTCAGAAATCTTGCGTATCAAGTATTTAGCGACCAAAGGAATATCCTCAGGACGTTCTCGAAGGGGAGGAATCCGCAAGGGGATAACATTTAAGCGATAATATAGGTCTTCCCGAAATTCTCCCCTTTGGATCATTTCTTCCAGATTACGATGTGTCGCAGCAACAATGCGAACATCTACCGAAACTTCCTTGGTTCCTCCAACCCGGCGAATCGTGCCCTCTTGCAAAACCCGCAGCAACCTTACCTGAACCTGCGCTGCAATTTCCCCAATTTCATCTAAAAAGATGGTTCCATGTTCTGCTTGTTCAAAAAGCCCCTTCCTTCCCCCTTTCGCGGCCCCTGTGAACGAACCTTCTTCATAGCCAAAGAGTTCGCTTTCCAGCAAGCTATCCGGTAAGGCTGCACAATTAATAGCAATAAAGGGAGCTTGATTACGCAAACTTTCCATATGAATCGCTCGAGCAAACAACTCTTTTCCTGTTCCACTTTCCCCGCGCAATAAGATCGTTGAGTTACCTTTAGCAACCATTTTAGCGGTTTCAATAACATGGCGCATCTTTGCACTCTGATAAATAATCCCCTCGAAGGACATTAAGTGTTTTTGTCGGTCTACTTTTGAAATAATCTCTTCTACTTGACGAAAATCTTTCATGGTGGCAACCGCTCCAATGACCTGACCTTTCGCATTGAGCACCGGAACCCCCGTCGTCAAAAAATGAATGGCCTGATTTCCCTTTTTAAATTCTCGTTCCTCGAGCCGATAGGGCAGTCCTGTTTTAAGAGTTTCTAGAATGGGAGCATTCTCCTGAAACAGCCCCTCAGCGTTTGACCCGATTACCTCTTCAGCTGAACAGTGAAATATTTTACAGGCCACTTCATTAATTTGAATGATCTCTCCCTCTTTATTAACGGCCACAATCCCTTCGCTGACAGAGTTTAAAATGGTCCTTAACTCATGTTCTCTCTCTTCGTATGGCATCTGATCACGAAATTTTACAAAAAGAACCCCTTTAACCGCTTCCAAATCTCTTATTAATCTTTGAACCTGTTCATCAAAAGTACTACGGAATTTAATAAACATGCCCTGATCTGGAATGACCTCCATCCCAATCTTGTCAACCCCAGTTTTTTCGCAAACCTCAAAGATCTCCATTCCCAAACCCAAGCGGTCTTCGAAATCAATCTGAATCACATGCTCCAGAAATTCCATGAGCTACCTCCTAAATAAACCGTTTATGGAAATATCGACAGTAGACTCAATAATTTCAGTCAATGAATTATATCATAAGCAAAGTTTAACTCCCAATTAATTGATAAAACCCTCTTAATTAGAGCAAACTAACCTAACGCAATCTTATTGTTATCTAAATCCCAATATCTTGCTTGGTGTATTCCTAAAAATCAGGTATACTTAAATTTAGTTGTGTTATGGCCTGGGAACACATAGCGCCAAATGCATGACAACTTCAAGGAGGTAGACCAACATGAATAAACAAACTCTCAGTACCCAAAATGCACCTGCGGCCATTGGCCCCTATTCTCAGGGGGTTAAAGTTGGAAATTTAATTTTTACATCCGGACAGCTCCCTATCAACATACAAAGTGGTGAATTGGTCGCTGATATTGAAGGAGCAACCAAACAATCCTTAGATAATGTCAAAGCAATTCTAGAAGCTTCAGGCTCTTCCATGGACAAAGTCATAAAAACCGTAGTTTTTCTAAAAGATATGAATGACTTCGTAGCGATGAATACCGTTTATGCCACTTATTTCCCGAATAATCCACCCGCTCGTTCGGCTGTACAAGTTGCGCGCTTACCCAAAGACGCCATTGTTGAGATTGAAGCAATCGCTCTCGCTGAATAGTAAAATGTAAAGGATCGGTACACGTCGTTGTAACAGTCCCAGCCCCTGGTGTCAGCTTCCGCCAGAATCCACTGGATTTCCCTCCGTAACCTGCTAATGTAGTCATTCGAATAGCCAGCAGTTTCCATGTACGAGATGAGCTTGGGATGGTTGTTTCTTAGATTCTCCACATTCATATGGATGACCTCCTATCAAAATTGATAGCAAGATCATACCATAGAAAAAATCCAAACCTTTTTAGGGGAAAGCGGCTTGATTACACGGCTTTGTTCTGAAAGGTTTGGATTTTATTCTTGTTTGGATAACGTGTGTTGTTAGTGATGAGGCGCAGGCGATCATGACGCGTTTTGGTGTTCCAACCAATCTCTTGATCACGACCAGCCACCTTCCAAGCGGCTGAACCAAAGAGTAAACAGGCCAGAGGACGACGGTCGCAATCGTAGACAATATATTTCATGTTTTCACCAATCGTACTACCGAATCCAAGGTAATGGTATTTTGCCAGTAAATGATTGAACAACCTCAACGTTTCCGTACTCTGAACGACCTCAATGGAAAGTGGAGTTAGATCCTGCAGTACACATTCAATACTAGTGGTGGAATGTTCGATGGGTATGTGACCAATAAATGCGTTGTTTCGTCCGGCAGTTCTGCGTGCTGGAAGTTGCAGGTAACCACGGCGTTCTAGCTTGAGCAGCATCGTGCGACAAGCCATATCTTTGAATTGGCCATTGATAGCTACCCAGTTCCAGACGGCACAAATTTCCTGGGACAATCGGGTCCGATGCCAATCTGGGTTACTATCCATCAGTTCTCGGATCCATTCGATATGTTTTTCATTGAGTAGTCGCCCTTGAATCATTACTTCCATCATAATTCTATTTTAAATGAGAAAAGCCGCCCAGAGTCCAGTTTTAAATTACTGATCTCTAGGCGACCTGAATAGTTACGTTTCTTCTACAATAGTTACAATTTTTCTTATTTCCATTTAAGATTACCTCCAAACTATTTACTGCTTGATTGTAGAACTTTTTAAATCTATTTGAGAAAAAATAGAGCTAAGTATTACATACATAAGCCCAGCAACAACTATCCCCATAATCGGTGGTACAAAGAAATTTAATTTTAGCGAAGTATAACCTGCCGCTCCACCGAGTAGCCATGAAATTAATGCTATATAACTCACATTCATATTAGCTTTTGATTTTTTTACGACATATTCTTCAGCCATTATAATACCGGGTACTGGCGGGATTAAAACAGCCAAAAACTGTATTATAGGCAATATTTTGCTATAAATACCTCCTGCTGCTAAAACAGCTGCTAGACCAGCAATGACTATAGCAATATGTTTGTGCTTTACTTTACCATAATATTTTGTTTGCTTAATTACATTCTGCAGCGCTAAGCTAGCACCATAAATATTGTTATCTTGTGTAGTCCACAGACAAAATATTGAAGCAATAAAGGCTATTAATGCTAATCCTAATGCTGACATTGCCTTTACAAAATCTCCAGAGCCCGTTGAAATAGCCACTATAGCACCTGCCAATTGCATTCCAAAACATCCAACTATAAATGCAACAAATCCTGCAATACCTACATGTAACTTAGATTTTGCAAAACGACAAACATCAGGAGTAATCGTAGCTCCAAAGACCCACCCACCTACTATTGCAGCAGTAGCAGCAGTAAATGTTATTGGATGTAGCGGAACATATTCCATTAATCCTTTAAAACCACCAGTATTATTATATACTGCAAAAATACCATATAAGGAAAAAATTAAGGCAGCAGGAACACCAACCATGCTTACAATTTGCAGACCCTTAATTCCTCTAATAGCTGATTGCATCCATAACAAAATTACAATTATTGCTGTAACTGGCACTGTGAATGGCCACCAAGAAAATGTAGATAGTATTAGTCGTGAGAAAATGTCGCCATTTAGGGCTACCCATGTAACAGCTGAAATGGCAAGCAATACAGAAAATATACTTGATCCAATTGAACCAAAAGCTCTTCTGGCTAGAAATGATGTAGAAAGACCCGTTTTATACGCTAACATGCCTGTTGCAATTACTATAGATATTAACACCCCATTACCTATTAATAAGGCTATAATCGCATCAATAAATGTTAATCCTGCACCAACGCTACCACCAATTACAAAATTTGATAATGCAATAGGATAACCAGCCAAAATAATTGTTAACATAAATAAGTTTTTTCTCTTTTCATCTGGAACAGAGTCAAATGCATATTCATATTCCCCGTCTTTAGTATTTAAACCGTTACTTTTTAGGTCCTTTTCTTCTGACATATTGTTCACTCCCTTTATAATTTATAATTTATAATTTATAAAAACAGTTGATCCAGTGCGTAAACTTCTCCCCCCTTTTAGATTTTGATAATTCAGAATACACCAAAAATATTTAATGCAAAAGCAATGCCAACAACTAGTAATACAATTTTGTCCCTTTTATTTTGGATTAACCGTTGGTATAGCAAGGTTTGTACGAACATAGGAAACAAGAGAAGTATACACAGCTGCTTTATAAAATCCACTTTTTAATTCATTTTTGAATTAACTCTTTGGCTAAAACTTCTGTACTAACTGATATAGCTACGTACTTTCAGATAATTCATACATGAATTAGAGATTTTCTGGCTACTGTCGCCTGGCTAACCTTAGATTGTCCTGCCAAGGCTCGGTTGTTCCAGACTGAGCAAAAGGACCCCTAAAACTCCAATACTAAATATCTAATTTCATGTCTCCTAACTTAATCCAACCTTTTTTGCGCATAAACTCCGCGATAGCCAGAGTCAGACTAGCGGGTAAAATGAAATGTAATAATCCAATTTTGATTAAGACACCAGTACTCATGCCCATAGCACTGATTGTTCCAAACTGCCCAACTAACCCTGAGGTACCCATGCCAGCACCGGCAGGGATATTGGCCATCGGCAAAATAGTTGTCGCTAAGGGACCTAAGATGGCACTGGCTATTATGGCAGGCAACCATATCAATGGATTTTTAACAATGTTAGGTATTTGGAGCATGGACGTTCCTAACCCTTGGGAAACTAAACCACCCCATTTATTCTCACGATAACTCGCTACTGCAAACCCAACCATCTGGGTAGCACAACCAACGGTCGCAGCCCCCGCAGCGGGACCACTTAATACCAGCATTATAGCCAAAGCAGCACTACTAATTGGCAACGTTAATATTACGCCCATCAGCACAGCCACCAAAGCACCCATCGGAATAGGTGCAAGTTCTGTCGCCAACATTATGACTGATCCCAGCCACTTCATAAATTCTGCTAAGGGTGGTCCAACGATGGTCCCAGCAGCGACACCAAGCAAGATGGTAACAGCAGGAGTTACAATAATATCTACTTTTGTCTCTTTGGAAACTAGTTTCCCGAATTCTGCCCCCACGACGGCTGCCACAAATGCACCGACGGGCCCTCCGACTGCAGCACCTGCCATACCGGTGATAGTAGATGCAAACAATACTAGCGGAGGCGCTCCTAAGCCAAAGGCGACAGCTACACCGATGGCCGGCCCCATCATTCCCATGGCCTGTTTACCAAAAGCAATCAAAAATTGTAATCCAGTTTGCTCTCCAATTACTTTAAGAATAAGCCCTACAATAAGACTAGCGAACAAACCCAAGGCCATAGCACCTAAGGCATCAATACCATATCTTTTTACAGAAAATATTATATTTTTGCGTTTTAAAAAGCTAACCTTTTCTACTTCTTTTACAGGATTTCCAGGATTTTCAGTCATAATTTCCTGCCTCCTCAATTTTATTATCCTACTCCCTCTTTAGGTACACTCCTTACAATAAGTTTATATAGAAAACTTGGCTAGCGCCCGAAGACACTGTCTTCGCACGAATTAGAATTCTGTCAGCCTTTAGGCACCGGCGGTCGCCTTAGTTGCACTTATGCGCTGGCCATGGATGGCCGAGTGTCCCTGTAGCCACGACTCGAACAAGGATGTTCGAGATTAGAGCACCGCCATGGACGGCAAGGTGCCGTGATGGCGAGAAGGGACCTTCCAGAAAGTATACAACTGAAAGTTATACTTTCTGACTAGTACCAGAAAGAATGGCTTCTTCGGATATTCCAACTCTAGGCAAGGGATCACCCACTTTAACTATCATGTTCAGCTTGGGCTCCGGATACCGGGGCTAACACACGCTGTGTATCTAGAATACATACCGCTACCACCTCCTCTTAGTGTTAATTCACTAGTATATCTCAGCCATTTAGTTATCTGAGGCCGTCTTCACTTTTAACTTCACTTTTTTGTAAACCGCCAATTCGCGGATGTGGACGCCCTGAATCCGTAACAACCAGTGCTATAACCAATTCATCCGCTTTAGGTGCATCCGCAATTCTCACTTCCATAGCATCGTAGTGTGTACGCACAAACGCAGCATTTTTGTAATGTAAGGGTACATCTAAACCCGTTCCTATTCCGCCAAGTTTTTTAGCAGAAGGGATAATTGCTTTACCACCCCCAACCTGTTCCCTAAAAGGTTTGCCTAACAGAGGATGTAAAATAGCTGCGGCGTGTTCAAGTTCACCTTTTTCACCAATAATAACTCCCTTGCCGTAGCTCTCGACGCTTTCTCTTGCAATTCCAAGTGCTTTTACTGCCCGTTCAGCGAGCATTGAACCCAATTGTTCGCCAATCTTCATCAAATCTGTTAAATCTTCCACGTACTGTCCTGCAAATGGATTATTAATAACGGCCATAGCCACCGCCTTACGAGTAGGAATATCTATCGTCTTTTCGCCATCTTTATGAGTTTCTTCAACGACTGTTACAATTTTACGAATTTCCATCTAAATCTCCTCCATCATATCTTGCCGTTTGACAAAAGTTATCCGGTATCATAACCACCAAGTCATCAAGAAAGATCACTGCACCGTGAATACAACCTTGAGACCTAAGTTCTATGGCTTTACTCAAGCCATTCTCCAAAGCTTTTATCTTAGTTTGAGGACTTAGGTCCCCAACCTTGACTGTAACCAACTGTCCGGGTATGTCTGTATTCGGGTCCAGTTGTTCAGCATGCAGTCTCAAAATGCCTGGATCTTCAGTAAAACAATGATTTGCTATAAGCGTTGCACAGGCATCAGCGGCTCGAGCAGTCTTCGCAACAACCGTCACTGCACTGGCTATACCCTTTGTAAAGCTACGCCCTCCTAAACCACTGGTTGCGACTCCCCCAATTCCATCTCCGGCGGTAAGATTAAGAATATGGCTATACCTTAAAGCTTCAATACTTGGCGTCAGTCCCAGTTTCGTCTTTTCTTTTCCCAGCAATCTTATCGCAATATCCCCGCCGTTATTGATCATGACCTTTGAGGCACCTTTTTCCACTAACCAGTCACCCGCTAAATCTGCAAACGTTCCCGCTACTGCTGCCATGGGTGTTAAGGTCAGATCTCCGATTTCTAACACAGCCTCGACCATCAATCGCAACGGCAATGGGTAGGCACTAAGATCCGTTTCATCTAACGTCAAAGCATGTCTTGCTTGTTTTTGAACCTTCGCTAAATCCGCCAGAATCCCCATTACATACTTGGCCGCTTCCTGTAGTTGCTCCGTCATTGCCTGGCCCCGAGCCCTGGCCAATAACGTCATTTGAACCGGGCCATAATTCAGGAATACTTGATCTTCGGCTAAGACGTTGATCATTACTATACCTTCTCCCGGTTACTCTATTTGAGAGACTATCTGATTTAACGTCCTAATCGCTTGGATATGACCACCAATTTCTTTATACTTTTGCAAGGGCATCGTATATTCTACCGGAGCAACCGTTGCAGGGGTGGGAACCCAAGTAAAGGCTTTGGAAACTACTTTTTCAACATCGACCATAAAGTTAATTCCCCCGCCGGGAAGTACATATACCTCAGCTCCACCAATGGTTAATATTGCCTCTCCACTATGGACAGCCTGGGTTACTTTAAGTGGATTCACCGAAACACCGGCACGTGCACTGCCGCCTGTTCCTCCAAAATAGAGAGCGGAAACTCGTGCATTTTCACACGTATCTCGTATAACATCGACGGCTTGCCTAACCTCATTGGTCATGGGTATTTCATTCACGGAACCATCTGCTTGGACTTCGAATAGGGCTGACATATTGCCCGTGGTCTCGGTTACAAGGACTTTCATACCTGGCTTAGCCCGGGACATATCGACCGACTGAATCGCATCCTTTGGATATTCTATATTAGTACCACCCCAACCCTGTCCATGCTCTCCAAAGTAACGTCCCCGAGTACTTCGTCTGGCATTAGGGATTACTCCGCTCCAACTCATACCGACTGATTCCCCAGCCATGTGTTCTGAGAGCAAGCCAACAACATGGTGATCAAGAATGATCGCTTCATCGACAACCTCTTTGAGCTTTGCAGCAAACATTCCAACCGTTGCACTTCCGCAACCAACACGCATCTTCGTATCTTCTATCCCGTTAATAATTGGGGGAAAACCGATTTGAAGTTCCAGTGTGTTATTCTCAACATTTAAGGTCACACGTTCTCCATTGGCAATTTCGACAATGGTTCGAGCAACAATAAATCCATTTTTACCTGTAAGTAAGTTCGCTCCGCCAATGGAAAGCATTTTGGAACCATACTCTTCGATATCAACCATACCTACAACTTTGCCATTCCGCTTAACCTTCGTTCCTTCTTCACCGACAAATAAATTAGTATCAATCTTAACCTTAATCCCACTGTAACTTAAAGGTGCTTCGGTTACGACAGTAACCATCTCAACCCCATCAATGGTGTCCTGTGCAATATACGGTGCTGGTCGACAGCATGGATAGGTAGTTCCAGCCCCAACTCCAGTAATTAGTGGACCTCCCGGAGTAACTCCAGTCACTAATTTCCGGTTACGGATAAGCTGACCACTATCATTCTTATAGCGCTGACAAGCCCCCGTATACCCTTCTAAAATCTCGCATTGTACAGGGCACGATGTACATTTGACTGCCCCATCTATACTTTCGCTAGTCTTGACAACAGCCTTAAAGGGACATACTCTAGTGCAGATTCCACAGGCCGTACAACTTTCTTGAATAAAAGCCTTGTTATCCTTAATAAGGATAGCTTTGTTTGGACATTCCTTGCTACATATGCCACATCCCTTACATAACTCAATGTCAATCACAACTGCCATTTAGTCTAGTCCTCCCTGTCATCCATTAACTATAAATTACTTAACAGAATAATTACGTTCAGAAGGGGGAGTATTACGACTCTTTGTAACTTTGATGACTCCATCAACCATAACAAGTGCAACTGCTGGCAAATCACCCGCTTTCAATGCTTCTAAAGCATTATTCCCTATGGAGCCCATGGGCGCATCCATTATTACCAAATCAGCCTCTTTACCTTCAGCGATAAGACCCGTCTCCAAACCAAAGACCCGTGCCGTATTACCTGTAGCCATCGCAATGACCTTTTCGGCTGGGACATTTGTAAAAGAGGCAATGAAACTGATCGTCCTTAAGATTCCCAAAGGAATAATGCCCGTGCCGGAAGGAGAGTCATTTCCGAAGATGACTCTATCCAGAGCATCTTTATCAGCCAATTTACTGATGGTAAAAGCAGCAATCTTCGGATTGCCACATTGTACAATCTCAAGCATCAAATCTGTATCGTTAATCAACTTTTCAACTTCCTTCGCACAAATCGCCGTAGGTCCTCCGTTAACATGGGAAACCACCGTCGGCTGAACGGCAATGACATCATCCGCTGTAACAGTTGAGCTTCCTGGAATTGAAGTCCCACCAGTATGCATCGCTACTTTCATTCCATATTTTTTGGCCCAATTAACCATCGGTATAGCATCTTCCGGTTTCTTTACACTTCCTAACCCAACTTCTCCGACGAGCCAGACTCCTTCCTTAGCCATCTCAGCGAAATCAGCTTCCACCAGTCCCTTTTCCAGAATCACAGCCCCAGCATGAACTTTTAAACCCGATGAGCGCAAGTTTTTGAAGGACTTATGAACTAATATTGCTAAGGCCTTTGTTCCAACTGAATCTTTTGGACGTCCAGGAAAGTGGGGTTCACCTGCCGAGATAAACGTTGTTACTCCGCCATGTACGGCACTATCAAGATAATCTTGGGTTTTTTGACGAGGGGTATAATCTCCAATAACCGGATGAACATGAGAGTCTATCAACCCCGGTGTAACAGTCATCCCGACTACATCGATTGTCTTCTCTATCTTAAAATCTTTAAGGATTTCTGCTTGCCCGACCTTGACAATTATGCCATCTTGGACAACAATCGTACTCGCTTTGCTCAGCGATTGTTGAATATCTCCGGTTACTAGTGTCCCAATGTTGATTAGAGCTATAGTTGCCATCAAGTTGACCTCCTCTAAGAATCTTACCTATTAGTTTTCCGTCAGTTGGGCTAAAATTCTTTCCGGTGTTATAGGCAATTCAGTAATCCGAATGCCCACAGCATTGAAAATTGCGTTGGCAATCGCCGCCGATGTCGGAATAAGGGAAGGTTCTCCAACCCCTTTGGCTCCGAACGGACCACTATCTGCTGGTTCTTCAACAATTAACGAGTGCACGATAGGAACATCCATAGAGGTTGGAATCAAATAAGTTGTAAATGAAGGTGTTTCAATTCTTCCTTCACTCATTACGACCTCTTCATAAAGCCCAAGTCCTAGTCCCATGGCACTTCCACCCTCAATCTGTCCTTCCACATTCTGAGGATTGATGGCTCGACCTACATCATGAGCTGCAATAATATGGAGTACTTCAACTTGGCCAGTTTCCGTATCCACCTCAACTTCAACAATCTGAGTCGCAAAAGCATAGGTACCATAAGGGCTCCCCGCTCCAGTTTCTCCATCCAGCCCGGTGGTTTCCGGATTAAACCAGCCATGCCCGATGGTCATTTTCCCTTTTTTTCGGCAACTTTGGACCATTTCCAAAATACTCTTGCCATTTTCCTCGTAGTCCTTAACAAACACATTGCGATCCTGAATGATGAGCTGTTCTTTCTCTACCCCAAATAATGCAGCCACTTCTTCTAGCAACACCTGCTTCGCTTCTTGAGCTGCCAAGTGTGCCGCCTTGCCGGATATATAAGTTTGACGACTGGCAGATGTGGCTCCCCCATCCGGAGTAACCCCTGTATCTGCCGACGTTACCAAAACATCCTCATACCGCACGCCGAGTTCTTCTGCAACAATTTGAGCTAAGATTGTGTTAGAGCCTTGTCCGATATCAGCGGCCCCTACCATTAGGTTAACGGTACCGTCATCCAACAAATCAACAAAGGCACCTGCTGGATTCGGCAAACCGGTATTTCCAATTCCGTACCACATACACCCTATACCAATACCTCTTTTTTTCATCCCCTTAGCGCCTCCTTTCCTATCAGACTTGGCCCATAATTTCCTGCGCCTTAGCCTGGGCCGCTTTAATCGTCTCTATAAAGCCCACACCAGTTTCTAAAACTTGGCGAGTAGCTGTTATACTATTTGGCCGTAAAGCGTTCAACAAGCGAACTTGGATTGGACTGATTCCTGCTTTTTGGGCAATCATATCCATTTGCTGTTCGTGGGCAAACGCTAGTTGGGGTACCCCAAAACCGCGACAGGCTCCAGCTGTCGGGTTATTTGTATAGACGGTGTAAGCATCGGCCTTAACGTTTGGCACTTCATACGGACCTGTTGCGTGAACAGCCGACCGGGTCAATGTACCCGGGCCATATGATGCATAGGCCCCCGTATCTCCAATAACAGTTACATCGATAGCCATCAATTTACCATTCTTATCCGCTGCCGTTTTATAATAAATAATATAGGGATGACGCTTTGTAGAAGTAACAAAAGATTCCTCTCGGGTATACACTAGACGCACTGGTCTCTTCGTACGAATTGCCAGAAGGGCAATATGGATTTGCACTGAAATGTCCAACTTACCGCCGAAGCCGCCGCCAGTCGGGGCTTGAACAATTCTCACCTTATTAAGGGGTAAAGCAAGATTCCGCGCAACCTCTGTACGGTCAAAGTGAGGATTCTGAGTAGAGACACGCAAAACCACAACATCACCGTCCAAATAAGCGACTCCCGCCTCCGGTTCTATATAAGCGTGTTCCTGCATTTGCGTACGATAGATATTTTCAATAACAATATCCGCTTGGGCAAATGCCGACTCAATATCCCCTTTGCGGATCTTTCTGACATATTGAATATTGCCTTCTTTATAGACCTTGGGTGCCTCTGTTTTCATAGCTTCTTCTGGGTCAAACACCGTCGGCAACTCCTCGAATTCGACTTGAATAAGAGACAGTGCCTGGAGGGCAATTTTTTCAGTTTCAGCAGCGACAACTGCTAGAGGATCCCCAATCTTACGGATTTTATCTATCGCCAACACGGGTTCATCCCTGATGATAATGCCATGAGTGTTACTCCCTGGAATATCTTTTGCCGTTAAAACTGCATGAACGCCTGGTAGAGATTCTGCTGCTCGACAGTCAATATTTCTTAGAACAGCATGAGCAACCTGGCTCCGTAAAACCTTTACGTGAAGCATGCCTGGCAACTTGATGTCTCCGCTATATTGGGTTTTCCCCAATACCTTATCCAAGGCATCCTTACGTGTTACTGATTTTCCGACGACATTCAATTCCAGCACTCTATTCACTCCTCTCTGCTCTGTTGCCTTTGGTCTTAACGACCTTTTCAATAGCATTTGCTATCTTGGTATATCCGGTACACCGACAAAGGTTCCCTGATATCGAACGAATAATCTCCTCACGCTTTGGGTTTGAGTTCACATCAAGCAAGGCCTTAGCCGATAATAACATTCCCGGAGTACAGAAGCCGCACTGTACTGCTCCCTCTTCGATAAAAGCTTCCTGTAAAGGATGTAGATGCTCATAACTACCAAGTCCTTCAATTGTGGTCACTTCTTTGCCATCAATTTGCGGAGCTAAAACCAAGCATGAATTAGCGGTTTGAGCGTCAATAATTACCGTACAAGCACCACAGCCCCCTTCCTCGCAACCGATCTTCGTACCCGTTAATCCCATTTCATCACGCAAAAAATCAACTAAACGCATATCTGAATCAACCTGAGCACTTACTTTTTGACTGTTCAGTATGAAGTTTATTAACGATTTTGACATTTTTTATTCCCCCTAGTAACAGGTAATTTGACTCCAGGCTTCTTCCAATGCTCGTCTAACCAATACCTTAGCTACCCGTTTTCGATATACTGCTGTAGAACGAACATCCTCAATTGGCCTAATAGCCTCCGCAACTGCCTCAGAAGCTTCTTTAATCAGTTCAGGTGAATAACATTTCCCTACTAGTATTTTTTCTCCCGCCGACACCCTGACGGGAGTAGATGCAACCGATCCTAATGCAATTCTTGCCTTTTTGATAATACGAGTTTTTGGATCTATTTCTATCGAAGCACCTACATTAATAACTGAAATAGCCAGTGCTTTGCGTTTACCAAGCTTCTGGAAACTACACCCTCGATAAGTTGAAACTTCAAAAGAAATTATTGTAATCAACTCACCGTGTTTTAGCACTGTGAGTCCTGGACCTAGGAACAGTTCTTCCAAGGGAATCGTTTTTATCCCTTCGTTACTCGACAAGGTAACCTCTGCTCCAAGCGCAATGAGGGCTGGTACCGTGTCTGCTGCAGGTGAAGCATTGACCATATTCCCACCGACTGTCCCCTTATTTCGAATCTGAGGAGAACCAACTATATCAGCAGCCTTTGCTAAAGCTGGAGCATGTCTATTAATAATTTCGGATCGCTCAAGTTGAGTGTGGGTCGTTAAAGCACCGAGTACAATCCGTCCTGCCTCAACGGTTATCCCTTTAAGTTCTTCAAACCCATTGATATCAATAATTGCTGTCGGTTTAAGCATATTTTCTTTAAGCTTGACCATTAAATCTGTCCCGCCTGCTAATAGACTGTAACCAGTATTTTCTGCCATCAGCTCAAATGCCTCGTTTAAACATTTGGGACGATAATATTCAAATCTACTCACTAGTTAGCGCCTCCCGCCATGCTAAAATATCCAAGCCTGTATTGACCAATTCCGAATTCACTTAAATATGGCAATGGCCGACTGAATTTCGCTTCATTAATAAAATGCTGACTGCCTTAGTTCTACCTTTATGGAGATAAAGGAAAGGGCAGCATTTTGCGATGCTCCCCATTCCTTCTGCATAAACCAAGAGCGCTTAGGTGCTCTTAAGTTCGTTTTAAAAATTACTCTTAATCTATCCAACGTTCACAAACCGTTTTTTCATCCATAAACATCCGCATTGAAGCCATCCTCGATTTTGCTGTTCCCACAAAGGATTCCCTTCTCGAACCCAGCGGGAAGAATGAATAAGGTTGCGGAACACCTATGTTTATTCCTACATTCCCCACGTTAACTTCTCTCTTGAAACGGCGCGCATGTTTTCCGTTGTTTGTATAAATACTTGCTGAGTGCCCAAGATTAGTTTTCGTGTTTATCCACCCAATAGCCTGTTCAAGACTGTCTCCTTTAATTAAGGCGGCAACCGGACCAAAAGCCTCTACTTTGGCCATTGCCATGTCCACATTGACATCTCCGAGAATAGTAGGTCCAAGGAAAAATCCATCAGGGTAGTTCTCCACCTTTACATTTCTACCATCAAGTACCATTTCGGCACCTTCTTTAAGTGATTCCTCGATCCAGTGTAATACTTTGTCTTTTCCAGCTTTTGAAGACAAGGGTCCAAGTTCAGTTTCCTTATTAAGGCCATAACCGATTTTCATACCTTTAGCAACTTCTACAAATTTCTTTTTAAATTCATCGTATATATCTCCAACGACAATTATGTTGTCAACTCCTAAGCAACGCTGGCCCGCCATACCAAAGCAAGATCTTAGAAGGCCCTGCGCTGCTTCATCCAAGTCTGCGTCCGGCATAACTACAAAGTAATTTTTCCCATTTCCATTAATAGATGAAGTCTTACCGTATTTACCACATAACTCAAATAGCTCCCAACCCGCTTTATTGGCACCAATGAATCCTACACCCTTAATTTCAGGTTGAATTAATATCTCTTTATTGATGTTTCTACCACCATGAACTAAATTTATAACTCCAGGGGGAAAACCTACTTCTTGGGCCACTCTACAGATATATTCAGCAGCGACAGGGTCTTGCCTACTCGGGCTTACCACTACAGTACAACCAGCGGCCAGTGCGTAAGGAACAAAGGACGACCATGCATGCATTGGTATATTTCCAGGTGTTATGATGAGAAAAGCACCAAGCGGCTCCCAGGTTAAATATTGATCAATGCCATGGGCAACCTGCTCCATATGCTCATTAGTTTTAACCAAACCATATAACGCAGAACAAGCAGATTCTACGTTTTCAATAACCCTTCTCACTGAACCATTTGCTTCTCCGATCGTTCTACCGTGATCTTGACTAAGTACTTTGGCTAATACATCCGAACGTTCCTCCAGTTTAGCACGTAGATCAAAAAGTAATCTTGCCTTGTCCCTCATTGGGACTTCTTTCCACAACTTAAAAGCTTCATGAGCCGCTTTTACAGCTGCTAAGGCCTCTTCTTTAGTCGCATTAGGTAATTCTGAAATAATCTCTCCCGTTGCCGGGTTTCTGTTTACTTCTACATCGGTAGATTTTGAGTCAATCCATTCTCCATTAATAAAAAGTTTATGTCTTCCATAATATTTTTTAACCTCTGGTATTAAAGCCATCACTAATTGCCTCCTCTATATTCCGAATTATCAGAATTATAGATGCAAGAACTATGCCAACTTTCTAAAATGCTGCTTGACCGCATTTTAGGTAGATTTATTTGGATTCTATCGAAATTTTTATAGATTTTTAATTCAAAAATGGATTACGTTTTATTAAAATTTCCTATAAAAATAAATACAATTATAAAAAACTATAGTTCTAAGAATTTAAAATCTAAAAAAAGATATAAATTTTAAAATGAATTAAGATAAAACTCCAGATCAAACAATTCCACCAATTCCTAATAATGTCCATTTTTTGTATAATTCAATTATGTATTGTAACAATTCATAATTGAATTATTTTTCTCGTTGATGTTCATAATCACGGTATTTTTTTGCTTTTCTGGCAATTGTCGCCTGACTTACATTAAGAACTTTAGCCACCTCATATGTTGTTTTGTACTTTTCCATGGCTTTATTTATTAGAGTTTTTTCTACTAATTCTACAGCTTTATTTAAGGGAATAATATCATCAAAATCGAATTGCCGCGCCTTCCCTTCGGTAAATTCTTCTGACAACTCTTCTTTGCATATCCATTCTTCTTTGGAAGTTATCAGACTACGTTCAACAATGTTTGCCAATTGCCGTACATTTCCTGGCCAATTATAACTAATTAATTGTTTCAATGCTTCCGCGGTAAATTGTTTTCTAAAGTTATATTTATGGTTAATCTCATTGAGAAAATGTGAAATCAGCGCGGGAATATCTTCTTTCCGTTTTCTTAATGGCGGAATTTCAATGGAAACAACATTTAAACGATAATAGAGATCTTCTCTAAACTTACCCTCTTCCATCATCTTTTTTAAATTCTTATTAGTAGCGGCTATTATTCTAACATCGACTTTTACAGATTTTACTCCACCTAACGGTATTAACTCCCTTTCTTGGATAACTCGCAATAATTTCACTTGTAGTTCCAGCGGCAATTCACCAATTTCGTCCAAAAACAACGTTCCTCCTGTTGCCAGTTGAAACATACCAGGCTTACCCTTTTTTCTTGCCCCAGTAAAAGCCCCCTCTTCGTAACCAAAAAGTTCTGATTCCAAAAGATTAGCAGGAATAGCTCCACTATTAATTTTAATATAAGAACCCAATTGAAAACGACTGCTCGATTTATGAATTATTTTTGCCAATACTTCTTTCCCGACTCCAGATTCCCCTAACAACAAAACACTAGAATCTACTTTTGCCACTCTTAAAGCTAAATCTAAAATATCATGCATTTCTTTACTTTCAGCCACTATATCATTTTGTTTGATTACTTGAAGTCTCAATTCATTGATTTCCCACTGATAGTGACTAGTTAATTCTCTGGTCCGTTCCAGTTGTTCCTTTAAGTTATACAATTCAGTAATATCCCTTATATTAATTACTACGTTCTTAATTCTTCCGTCTTGATCCATAATCGGTGTTCCTGTCATGATAGTCTGTTTACCGGTTCGACTTTTTTGAATAATCGTAGTAGCTTTTTTTGTTTCTAACACTTGAAGTGAAACTGAATCGTTAAAAACCCCGTCTTTAACTAACTGTCTCATATCCTTGCCTATTACTTCTTCTTTTTTCACTCCAGTTAATCGTTCCATTGCCGGGTTTACCCGGATTGTAATTCCTTTATTATTCACGATAGAAATTCCATCATATGAATTTAAAAATATAGACTCCAACTCTTCGTTTAGTTCTTCTATTATTGAAAATTGGTTTAATACTTTAATTAATGCATCCAATAAATATTTCACGGTATTGTTATACAATTCAAAGAACAACATAAGGCTCCTCCTCATTTTATCATATAGTCCCGTCCAAATAAGTCATCCTAAAGGGAATGCATGTTCAGATACAAAAGACAAGCTAAGGGACGAAACCGCCTAGCCAATTAACTGGGTATTATACCCTAATCAGTAACATTAAGGTGATTTATGCATAACGTGTATTATAACTCAAATAATTCTCACATTTATATAAAGGGGGCTTGCCCATGAAATCGTTGATGGGGCAACGGGGTTATTCTCCGATTCAACAGAACAGGTTCTCCCCAATTCAGCGACAGGGTACTAACTCTGTTCCGCGGCAGGGACCAGGACCATCATCTGTTAAACAGCAAATATTTACACCAACTTCTCAAGCAACTCATCCTATAGTCCAACCAATGATCCAATCAGTAACCCCACCAGTAACTCAACCAGTAACTCAACCAGTAACTCAACCAGTAACCCAGTCTGTAGCCCAACCCGCTTCTGTTCAGAAGCAACTTAACTCTTTACCGCAAACTTCTTCCGCTACGCCAGAACCTTCTAACCTCTGGCAACAGCAAGTTGGAATTCTTATAACAAAATATGGACCTTCTCTCATGAGACAATTTGGGCCTCCTCTAGCTCGCAAAGTAGGGCTTCCCATCGCCCAGCACATTGGCCCTCCCTTGGCGCAAAAAGTAGGAATTCCCCTTGCTCGGCGTGTTGGCCTTCCGCTTCTACGCAAAGTATTTCTCCCCCTCGCTAAGCGAGCAGGCTTTGCGCTCATTCGACGGATAGGGCTTCCACTTTAAGCCCATTCACCTCAATACTGCGATTTTACTAACTTATAAAATACAAGGAAAAGCTGTTGACAATTTTGATCATCAACAGCTTTTTTACATTCAAATCAAACCTTAATAGCCTCACTTTACGATAAGAACAGGGCATTCTGCTCGTTGAAGAACGCGCTGGCTCACACTGCCTAACACCGAACCGGCAATTGGACCGTAACCATGGCTCCCCATGACCACTAAATCTATGCTCTCTTGCTCAACTTCTTCGAGAATCATAGTCGCCGGATATCCCTGAACTACTTTCTTCTTCAAAGTGACATTCCCCACATCGATACCTTCAAGCGTCGCTTCTAAGGCGAGCTTCCCTGCGTCTTCAATTTGTTCTGGCGGAACTAAAACACTATAAGCTACATTATAACCCCAGTAGGCTTCTCGAATGTACATAACGAACAAAAGCTCAATTTCCCCACCAAATTTCCCAGCAAGTTCTAATGCGGTTTTTAATGCTCGACGAGAATACTCCGAAGCATCGGTTGCTACTAATATCTTTTTAAACACAACTAGTGCTACCTCCTCTTTTTTAAACCTAATCTATGATGATAATTCTTCATCCTATTATTCGAATCCTGCTTTACTTTTGATAAAGATTCTTCTCAACGCTTAATAACTAATGATTTTTATAATGCCATCCCTGCTTCTAAGCCTAGGGTTAATATTTTCCATTATCTAGTATGAGCATATTAAAGAATAAAAACGTATATACTCTTTACACGGAACATTTGTTCTGGTAAAGTAATTCTTGTGACACTAATCTTATTATCCCTTGTGGAGACATTTTCTACGCACTTACGTCAGTCAAACATTTGTACCCGCTTGTCTAGCATTCTATAAAGGTGAGTGATACGTATGAAAATATTAATGCAACCGATCGAAATGATTGCTTGGTTCACACAAGAGGGAACCCCCAATCCAATTCACTATAAGCTAACTTCCGTTGACGCCGCGAGCATCGTGGTCAAAGTTGATCGAGTCGTAACCCGCTCCGAGGAGAAAATTGCCGGAAATCGCATGATTCTTTTTCGTTGTCAAAGTGAAATGAACGGACTCTTAAAACCATATGAACTCAAATATGAGTTGAACACCTGTAAATGGTTTCTGTATAAAGCTTAATGGAAACTCTGCCCTAAATTATAATGATCCTGCTCTACGATAAGCCGGTCAGTCCGTATCCCTAGAGAAAGAGAGCTCGCCTTACTTAAGAGTATTAATGGTTCGTAAAATGATAGCTTTTAAAAAGTAGCCATTTAAAAGGAAAAGGGCTGTTACGAAGTTTAATCGTCAACAGCTCTTCGATATTCGGTAGCGCTCATTTATCTTTTGCCGACAAGCGTTCACTTCACGATTAGAACAGGACAGGTTGATTTTCGGAGAACGCGCTGACTCACACTGCCCAACACTGTTCCAGCAATCGGACCGTATCCATGACTCCCCATGACCACTAAGTCTATATTCTCATTGCCGATTTCTTCTAGAATCACGCTCGACGGATGTCCCGGTATTTTCTTCTTCTTCAAGGGAACGTCACCCACATCAATTCCTTCAAGGGTGGCCATTAACGTCTGCTCCGCTGTCTCTTCGATTTGTTCTTTAGATACCTCAATAGTATAAGCTGGATTATAGCCCCAGTACGCTTCCGGGGTGTAGGTGACGAAGAGAAGAACCACTTCCCCTTGGAACTTCCTAGCAAGTTCCAAAGCAGCTATTAGAGACCGACGCGAATATTCTGAGGCATCTGTTGGGACCATTATTCTTTTATACACATAATTCCCCCTCATTTATTACAGATCATGGCAGATTATTGTAAGAGTGTATTCCACGTTTAACATATTAATCCTGCTTAGTTTTTTTAATATTACAACTATATTTATATAGAAGTTACAATTATCTTTCTAAAGATCCTATTAACCACAGGAATTCTTCAGAAAAGTTCCCACCACACTAAACTACAGTGAAGTGGGAACTTATTTTTAAGCATCCAACTCTTTTTTTAGAATTTCGATAATACGCGCTTTATTCGGAACCTTCCCAGTCAGCTTAACCACACCGTTAATCACGAGAGCAGGTGTACTCATAACTCCATAAGACATAATCTTTTGCATGTCCTCGACCTTTTCAACTTGGGCTACAATTCCCAGTTCCGCAATCCCCTCTTTAGTGACCTTTTCAAGCTTCGTACAGTTCGCACAACCAGAACCTAAAATTTTAATCTCCAACTTCCTCAATCCCTTTCAAAGTAATTTTCAACTTTCGCAGAAGTACATTTCCAGCTTCTTAGCGTTCGGCCAGATGCCTCATCAAAGCTTCCCCTTCTCTGAATTGTTGAGCAAGGATTTCCTGAACTTTGTCTAAAATTATCAATACTTCTGGGTATTTAATACGGTACATTACTTTCAAACCCACTTTTGTCGATACAATAATCTGTTGTTTGCGCAATATACTTAAGTGTTGAGATAAATTGGACTGTTCTATTTCCAAATCATCAATTAGCTCACAAACACAGACTTCTTCTTTTCGTCTTGCCAATTGCTCAAGGATCCGTACTCGAGTAGGGTGCGCTAGGGCTTTAAAAAAATCACTTTTCATGGATATTATTTGTTCTTTCACGTTAGAACCCTCCCGAATCTTTGTTCCGATAATCCTATTACTTAATAATATTATAATATACCCTTTGATGCAAATCCATCCCTATATTGACTCCCATGTAGCTTTAATTATCCTCGAACGTTGAACAATACTAACCTACTTTTCACTCAGAGATTCGGCACAGGAGGAGATAAAAAGATTGCTGGCATCACGCTCAATAAAATGCATGAGTTGCCAGCAATCCGACTATCACCTGTCACACTACTTTTGAATTATCTCAAGAGTCAAATGTGCAAGATTCTTGTAAAATATATTCTTGGCATGTTCATTGATTCGACTTGTAAAATCTCTACTCCACTTACCAAGGTATTTATTGAGGAACGTTTCCATCTGTACTAGCCATTGTTCATCCTCGGTCTCGAGGTATTTGCCAATAAGATAGTATATAAATTCTAGCTCAGTCACAATATAGTCTGGGGGTTGTTTAAAGTCGGCTGCTAAATTAAGGCCCGCTTGGCGGTAAAACTGTAAGACCTCCATAGTAGAGTCCCCCATGACTTGACGTTGGCCGTCTAAATATATCGAACCATAAGGAGGAGCCAAGAGGTCGAAGGGGCCAATAAATAATCTCGTATGATCTACCGTTAATTCTTCAAGCTTTGCTTCGCTATCAGACAGGGTTTTCATTTCTAATACAAGGGGAATTAATTCAGGCCTTAGGCTCTGGAGAGTTTGCTCTAAATGGGTAAGCACCTCTTCCAGTTCTTCGGTAGGGGAACCATAGAGCAAGGAGAGAAGTTTATAAGCATTTGCTGTTTGGGTTAAATTCTGAGCATCTACGGAAGAGGTCATTGCTAACCCAACCTTTCTATTTTACATTTGAAGAGTTGTGAACTGGGTCAACTAAAGTTGAACATCGACACTTCACTGACGATAGTGTCCGGTGACACTATCGCCGAAGCCGCTAACCCTAAAAGGAACGCTTCGCGGCGAAGGAGGAGTCTCACGATTAGATGAAGCGGGATCGATTTAGAGGAAGAAGGGGGATAGAAGCCTCCCCCTTCTAGTAAAAATGAGAAAAGGGGTTAATAGGAACGAACGTAGTATACCTTAGGTTGTGTGCCGGCATGCAGTTTTAACTGTTTGAAGCTATATTGAGCAATCAACTTATTGACTTCACTATTAGGATCATCAAAGTCCCCAACAATTCGGGCACCTGCAGGGCAAGAATAGACACAGTAAGGCTCTTCCCCTTTAGCTAGACGATGATCACACAAGGTGCATTTTTCTACGATTCCTTTAGGTCTAATCCCAGCATAGGTTGTAGCTCTATCAGGGTTATAGTAAGGGATTTTCTCCCCAACTTCCTTAGCGGTCTCTTGTCCTGATGAGGTTCCTGCCTCAATAAGCATCGCTTTATCTCTCCAGAAACCATGCGGCTCTTTAGCGTTAAAGGAAATTACACCATAAGGACAAGCGAGCATACAACTCTTACAACCGATACATTTGTTAGGATCATTTAGGGTTAAACCTTGGTCATCCTTATGCATAGCTTTTGTAGGACAAGCTTTGACACAAGACGCATTATCACAGTGATTACAAAGGGTGGGTACAAACTCATAATTTACATTAGGGAAAATCCCCGTTGTACGAATTAAGTGGTGAGACCAGAACATATCCCGATCAACGTTATTCTCATTCTTGCAAGATATTTCACAGGCTCCACAGCCAACGCATTTGTGCAAATCAATAACCATTCCCAATCGTGCCAATGTCATTCACCTCCATATTATTAGATTTATTATTATACTTTCTCTATTTTAATTCTTGTAACGCCACCGTGACGGGCCGTACTTCCACTCAATCTCTCAAAGTCGGCAGGGAGAATCTCATTGTTATTTCCGCCCCGCGGGGTACGCTTAGCGTAATCCAGGGCGGCGATTTTACCATAGGCCCAGTGGCCTTGGCCATAACACTTACCAACAGTTCCGGGTCTTACCCCTTCCCAAAGCTTAGCGGTACAAGTGATGCTGCCAGTCGGGGAAGTAATGCGGATGTTATCTCCGGTTTTGATACCGAGTTTTGCTCCATCGGTAGGATTAATTTTAGCTACGTCACCCCAAGCTTCATCCCCTGGATCGACATCCTTAAACTCTTGATACCAGAGAGTGTTCGCTGAACGACCTTCTCGGTTAAGTCTTGAACGATGCTCAAAGAAGACGAAGGGATATTCAGCACTCTCTCCCCAACGGAAAGGCTCCTCGTAGTGAGGGACAAAGGCTTGTTCCCCGCGGGCGAGGTATTTTGTGGCTTCCATAATATCGTCGACATTGGTCTTATGCTTTTCGGCATGGCCTTCAAGGGCTTTCTTAAGAGTTTCACTGTAAAATTCAAACTTTTTCGAGACAGTGCCAAAATCTTTCCAGGTTCCCTTATAGGAATACACTGCAGAATTCCAAACCCCTTTATCTACGAATTCCTGCCAGCCTTTAAGGGTATCCCCTTTTTTCTCTTTGCTCGGATCCCACAAATTTTGGGTAAACTTTTTAACGGCATACATGTTAAATTCCATTGAGGTCGTGGGAGCCTTACCTGTTTCAGGATCTTTAAACTCATTTTTAAAGTAATCTAAGAGGTTTGGAAATCCTTTTTTGGCCATTGATTCCGCAATCATCCAGGGAATTTCACTTTCGTCAATTTTTACGTCCCAAATTGGTTCGACAACCCGCTGTTGGATCGAGGCATAAGCTACTTTATTGGCTTTACTTTTCGTGAACGCCCATTTTTCAAAGGCACTCATAGCTGCAGGGAGCACAATATCGGCATACTGGGTCATCTCAGCTGGGTTCGTTGTAACGTGGGCATAAAATGGCAGTTGTTCTAGGGCTTGTTCCCAGCGTTGGGCACCAGAACAAGAAAACGCGAAGTTATTGAAGTAGCCAATGGACATTTTTACTTCGTAAGGGTCTTTAGCGAGCATGGCGTCCGCTAGACGGTTCGTAACAACTCCACCACCCGTTTTTCCGCTTTTTAAAGCCGGAAATTCCTTAGTACCGCGTTGGTCAATTTTCTTGTTTTTTGTTCCCTTTTTAGCAATATCATCGAGGTAATTCTCATAGCTCGGAATCGTTCCAGACGGGACTTTGGAAGCTCTTAAGGTGCCGCCTACATTGTCAACTGAGCCAACTAAGCCGTTCAGAGCATGGGTTGCCATAGCGACATAACCACCGCGCACTTGCATGGAGGCACCGGGGGATAGCCATGAAATAGCATGAGGAGCGGCCTTGCCAAAGGCTCTGGCAACTCTGATGATTTGATCCGCGGGGACTCCAGCTCGTTCAGCTGCCCACTCAGGAGTGCGATCTTTTAACTCTAGGTTCCACCATTTAACGACTCCATTAGTATAGTTTTCAGTAAAGGTCTCCTCAGGAACGGTTTCTCCTTTTTTAAAGAGGTTAATTCCTTCTATGAAATCTCCGACAAATTCCTTATTCCATAACCCCTCGACGAGAAGGACATGAGCGATGGCGACAGCTAAGGCGCCATCTTCACCAGGAATGACCGGCATCCATTCATCAGACTTGGCTGCTGTTGCCGAAAGGCGGGGATCAATAGAGACAACAGTTGCTTGGTCTAAAACCTTACCCCACATACTGATGGCATGAGGAACTTGGCGATTCGAGGCTATTGGGTCAGCCCCCCAGAGGAGGACACAACGGGTTTCATCAAGATCGTAATCCCGATAATCCCAGTACGCTTCTGTGTAATAGGGTCCAAATTTTTCTGCTTCCGCACAAATAGCACTATGGGAAATACCATTCGGAGAGCCAAAAACTTTAGTAGTGGCATCATAGATAATATCTGCCAAACCGGAGTATCGTCCACGCATGAGCACGTATTTTTCAGGCTCATTATTCTTGCGGAGCTCCATCATCTTATCGGTGATGGTGTCTATTGCTTCTTCCCAAGAGATAGGAACAAACTTAGGGTCTTCATTACGGCCTTTTTTAGGATTTGTCCGTTTCATGGGAACTTTGACTCTATCTGGGTCATAGAGCTGTTGAATGGCGATGTGCGCCCTGGGACATACTTTGCCATGGCTAGCCTTACTATTTGGGTTTCCTTGGACTTTGATGACACGCCCATCAACGACATAGGCTTGGATTGCACACCAGGTTGTACACCCTTGACAAGTTGTACTTAACCATTTTCCCTCAACGGATGCTGATGTATTTTCACCTTCAGCCAAAGCTTGGAGAGCAGGGAAGCCTGCTCCTGCAACAAGAAGCCCTGTCGCTGCTGAAGCCTGCAGAAATCCTCTGCGTGTGATTTTCATGAATTCCACCTCACTTATATTTCTTGACAAACGGGGAGAAGTATTTCGAACTACAATCTTTTGGATGAATGCTAAAGTTCTAGAACGGAATAGGAAGATTAATTTGACCTGCTAAAAGAACAATATGCTTAAACGTAAATCCTCCGACAATGACGAGAGCAGAAAGAGTCAGTGCCATTCCCTTTGTCATTTCAGCTGTTCTGTCTTTGATAAGGGAATAGAGACTACCCAAGAGAGGAAGGGCCAGCCCACCAATAAGGACTAAACCAGTCCAAAGCCCACCGTATTGATCCATCATGCCGTTTGACGCAGTAACCGTTTCCAGCCCCCCACGACTGAGGGAGACTTGCCAGCCCAGTACGAGAATCAGTTGGAGAGCACTTAAGACGCTAAATAAAACGGTGAAATTTAAGCCTTTAGTTTCGGATGCAGAAGCTACTTCGCTGCGAACCTTCTGGGATACTCCGAAGGAAATACCCAATTCTTTAATAAGTAGAAGGAGTGCAGTTCCTCCTAAGAAAGACGATACAAGGAATAAAGCCGTCACCATGCCACCGACCCAGAGCGGGCGACCAAGAGAAGCGAGTAAGAGTCCATGATATACCCCAACCAAGAGGGCAAATATCGTTCCGAATCCTAGAACTGCTCTGAATAAAGATCCTGAAGTTGTATTTTTGAAGTGAAGCCAGGCGTAGATTAATGAGAGTAGGATAAAGATCGTTTGGAAAAGGCCTCCCCAAGATGTGACCGATTGGGGATTGAAGTTATAGAGGGTTGTAATAAAGCGTTCGGGGCGACCAAGTTCGCTCAAGAGGAAAAGAATCCCTCCTCCAACCAATACCGGAGCCAGATAAGCCCCCATTGCTGCGAGTTTGCGATAACGGTTTTTGTCATAGACCGTGAGCAGGACAGAGAGAAGGAAGATTCCCACTCCCAACCCTCCGAGGAACAGATCCAAAGTTACACGAATGTCCCATGGAGCATGCCATTCCATACATTTACCTCCTTTAATTTGATACGTTTTGCTTTGTACTTACTTTCATTATTACATAGAATGATTTATGTAAAAATCAGTAAAAACCCTAAAAATCTATCAGGGTTTTTGCGAAGGTGGAGATGAAAAACCCCAATACCTATTTTAAGCAACTGATCGCTTAAAGGGATTGGGGGGATCTTTCCAATCTATATTTTCAAACACTAACCGCATTTAATGTATTGAGCTTTCTCCTCAAATATAGCCTTCTTGCATAGCATAGCGAACGAGTTCCGAACGTCTTTCGCACCCGGTCTTTTCCATAATTCGCGCCTTATGGGTTTCGACTGTTTTTATGCTGACAGATAATTTTTCTCCAATCTCCTTATTGGTATGCCCTAGGGCAACTAACTTTAAAACCTCTGTCTCGCGACCGGTCAAATTAATACTCTTTTTAGAGTCTTCTCTGGTTTCCGGATGGTAGATGGACTGAATAAGCATGTTCGCCATCGCCGGGTGAAGAAATATCTCTTTCCTGGCCACTGCACGCACTGCCTCTAAAAGTTCAGAATCTGCAGCTTTTTTCAAAACATATCCACTGGCACCTGCCTGCATGGCCTGCTGAAGATACTCTTCTGCCTCGTGCATGGTCAACATGAGAATTCCGACGTCTGGGTTTAATTGTTTAATCCGGGCAATGGCCTCTATTCCATTCATACCTGGCATTGAAATGTCCAAAATGACCACATCAGGCTGGTGTAATTGTACCTTTTCCAAGGCCTCTTCTCCGCACACTGCTTCTCCAACCACCACCATATCCTCCTGAGAATTAAAAAACATTCTTAACCCGGTGCGCAAGATCGTATGGTCATCGACCAGCAACACTCGTGTCTGTTCGCTCATGCTTTTCCCCCCCTTTCTAGCGGCAACCTGACATAAAGCGTAGTCCCCCTACCCGGTTCGGATTCAATCTCGAAGGTTCCGCCAAACAGTGCTGACCGTTCTTCCATACCGGCAAGCCCTAGATTTTGACGTCCCTGGTTTCTTTCACTTATAACCTGCTCTACGTTAAATCCTACTCCATCATCTTCAATAATCAAATTCACACTTTCGGGGCGAATCTCCAAAACGATACTTACGTTACGAGCCTTGGCGTATTTGGCTACATTTGTCAGGGCTTCTTGCACAATTCGGTACAGAATCGTCTCTACTTCACTTGGTAAGCGTTCCATCACTTGATTATGAACTTCAAGATCTACCACCATGCTGTCCTGTTTGCGTTTGTATTCAGTGACATAACGTTCCAGAGCCGCAATCAAACCCATATCGTCTAATACCGTAGGGCGCAGTTCAACTGCTAGGCGATGTACATCTTCTAAGGTCAAGTAGGCAACTCTTCTCAAGTCTTCCGCCATCCCTCTTGTTTGTTCCAAGTCACTTTCCTGACTTAGAAGTTTCAGCCCAATGATCAAGGACGTCAAACTTTGACCCGTCTCATCATGAAGTTCGCGGGCTATTCGCTTTCTCTCCTCTTCCTGCGCCGTAATCACTTTATTTAGTAATTGTTGGCGAATTTGTTCTTTGTCCATTAGCTCTGCCAATAAGGCTTCTCTTTCTTGAGTATATCGTTCCAAACTCTTCGCCATTCCATTAAACGAACGACCGAGCTGTCCGATCTCATCCTCCCCCCCAATGCTCACTCGTTGGCTTAAATCTCCTTCAGCAACGGCTATGCTCGCATCCACCAAGCGCTTTATAGGTCTCGTCAAAAGATGAGACATGATAAAGCCACCGAACAAACCTAAGATAGTAATTCCAATAGTTGTGACCATCAGCTTTATTGAGAGAGCATTAATGGTTCGATTCATATTGGCTTCAGACATACCGATACGTACCCAACCTGTATTTTTCCCCAGTGGGACTAGGACATCAAGGATAACACCCTCCTCGGAATCGACTTCTATTACATTCGCTCCGGTAGAGTCTTTCTCAAGTTGACGTAATTCCAGCAAACCCACTGGAATCCCTTGTCCGAAGTTATGCGCAACCAATTGTCCCTTCTCATCTAAAATAAGAACATAGCGAACATCTTCATTATGCAATGCAACCGCTTTTGTCTTCTCATAAAGGCCGATTAAATCCCCCACGAGTATCAGATCCATGCTTTCAGCAGCTACTTCGTTCCCAATCGTAACCGCTCGTTTCCTTATTTGATCATCTAATATTTCGGTCATATTAGACCGCATATCAATAATAACAGTTAAGCCTAATAAGCATATAAATACTCCAACAATCCCCATAATTTTGACGGAAAGAGGGACCGCCTCTTGGATTTTTTGAAGTGTTCGAGAAGTCAAATACTCAGTAATTCTTTTCGTCTTTTTAATCATTTAAGTTAAACCCACTTCTTGTGCCATTACCTGTATTTTTTCATAGATTCCTTGGTCTGGATGAACAAAACGATCAAAATGCAAAAGTTCCATGGCTTTTCGCCCCTGTTCATTCATATGCATGGTCAGCAAAATGTTTTTCAAAGTGGCAGTAAGCTCTGGATCAGCCTTATGCGAAACAACAACCGGAGGGTTCCCCATCGCTTCTGATTGATCAATCACTTTAATCTTTCCCACGATGCTTGCATCACGTGCTACCGTCAGGTCATAAATCAAGCTGTCCACAGCGGCTCCATCAACAATGCCTTCAGCCACCGCTCGAATCGACTTATCATGACTATACGTAAAAATCGTCTGCCCAAAAAAATCATCAGGTTGATATCCCTTTCTTTTTAGCATCACTTGAGGTGCAATACGACCTGAAAACGATAAAGGGTCCATATAAGCGAAGGATTTTCCTTTCAAGTCTATAAGCGACGATGCTTTGGACGATGAAGGAGCGACGATATAGGAACTATACGTAGTAGACCCCGCAATTTGGGGAGTAACGAGAATTTGTTTGATTTGATTAGCCCCGCTGTCCCCCATTAGAGCCCCTGAACAGATGAACCCTAATTGAACTTCCCCAGCTTCGATCAGACGATTTGTCTCAGTGTAATTTTGCCTTTGAACCATCTTAACCTTCATATTGACACGCTCTCCGATGATATTAAGCAAATCTCCATAAAGATTAACATTTTCCATAGGCGAGATGACAGAAGCCACCGCAATATTTAACACAGGCTTTCCCTCCAATTCAGGTTCCTGTTTCGGAGGAGTCTGTAGTTGAGAAAGCTGAATTTTAGGACGTTCTTGGTTAGTCTTGAAGTTCCAGAATCCCGAGGCCGCTGTTCCTAGAATTCCTAGCTGAACAATACCTAAAGCACCCATCCAAATTACTTCTCGACGTGTAAAATCATTTTTGGACATTACTTTCCCTCCGTTCAGCAATTGCTTATTTATTAAAAAGACTTGGGCATTCGTTTAATCCAAAATCCGCCCTTGAAATTTTTGGGTTCATAAGAGACAACAAACGCTTTAGGACAGAGCTTATCGAGGATGTCAATTAGCTGGCGCTCATTACTCCTCTTGGCCAAAACCTGCATCATGAGCCGTGGACCATCCTTGCCATCAGCTAACCAGGAAGTGACACCATAACCATACTCCCGTAGTTTGGACGGTATTTCTGTTTCAACACAATCCACAGTCACTTGAACCGTGACATAACCCAAGGCAATATACTCCTCGATTCGACTGCCGATATACACCCCTAAACCATAACCGATACAATAAGCTGCTAGATTCCAATAATTATCAAGGTTTTTCAGAACAATCCTTAACCCCATCATATAGACAAAAATCTCAACTACGGAAAGAATGGATGCTAAAATTCTCTGCCCTTTTATGACGAAAATCATACGCAAAGTGCACATAGATACGTAGACAACGTTAATTCCAATGATGATTAGAATAAGTTTCATTATATCCTCCATTTTAGCTGCTTGATTTACTTCCTATATTCTACCTTTTTAATTTCATATTGTCACCGAATAGATCTGATTTCTATAATCCAACTTTTGGGATTAGACTTATTTCCTGTATACACCTAATTCTGTCCGATAAGGAAACCGACATAAAAACTCCCTCCAGTGAGGAAAGCGATGGCGGGAAACATTTTTCTCATTGTCTCATCCTTATTATTATGAGTGCTTGAGCCATGCGTGGCGCACGACTCGGAGGCAGGTGAATATCTTCACACCTGCCTCCGAGTCGCGCAGTCTCTCCCGCATATAGCGGGAGAAATCCTAAACCTACTTCTCTTTATCCCTACATAAAAAGGTGGGGACCCGTACTATTTGCGTTCCACTAAAGTAAAAACTTATAGTCTCTTTTTCCGCTAATAATACGCCGGATTTCTACCACCTCATTATTCAGCAAAACGTAAAACATTAAGAAACTATCAACTATTAAAATACGATATCCTTGCCGTGTTAGTCTTCGATTTTTCGGTGTTGTGCCAGTCAGAGGAAAATCCTCAAGCATCAAAATGCTCTGTTCGATATTTTCAGCCAATTTAAGTGCGGCGGCAGGATTGTCACTAGCAATATAATCAACAATTTCGGCCAGATCCTGTTCTGCCGCTTCGGTGATACTAATTAGATGCTTTGGCATGGATGCGGCTCCTTATGTCTACCATAACATCGCGGAACGGGCGTCGTTTTCCGGAACGACTTTGTTCTTCGGCCTCGTCCAGCTTTTCATAAAGGTCTAATAGGGCTTGCTGTTCCTCAAAAAGCTGCTGACTCATGATGACTAAATGCCCGTTGCCGTTCTTGGTGATAAAAACAGGTATATGCTCATTTATACAAATTTCCTCAATCTCAGGGGTCTTGTTCCTCAAATCTGAAACAGGACGAATTACTGGCATATCGCTCACCTCACCTCTAATACTATATCATTATTATATCACTATTTTGACAAAATAAAATGACTTTTACAATTTAAGAAGGGGGAGTCCTTCGTCTCGTCGAAGGACTCCCCCTTCTCTTTTGGTACTAACCCTGACCATTTTTTCCAAACCTTTTGGGTTTAGACTTTTGTCTCTAAAATCCTAAATAGAACATATAAAATGCTATAAGCAGAATTACACTGCCCATGACAATTCTCAAAACCTTGCTGAAGGTGCCATATTTATTGTTTGATGTCATATTCTTTACAAAACCCATCGAGGTTCCTGCTACAAGCACTAATGCACTATGCCCTACTGAATAGAGCAATAACAGAATAATTCCCCATAACAGGCTGCCTTTTTCTGCTACAACAGCAAGAAGTGTAATCAGTACAGGAGTTGCACAGGGGGATGAAAACACACCACCTAATATTCCTGCTATAAATGCTCCGATGTACCCTCTTCTTGTGTTCTTGGCAATGAGAGAGGTTGATGGGATGAAATCGTAAATCTCCCAGGTTTGCAAGGCCATTAACACCATCAGTACACCCAGCAAAAGATACCACCATGAAGAGGATGTTCCCATTAGTTTACCGACAAGTGATGATACTGTTCCTAAGATGGTAAAGGTTACGGCTGAGCCTGCCGCAAAGGTAAGAGAAAGCCGAAAAGCCTTTTTAGGGTCATTGTTTCCCGTGCCGCCTACATAGCCTATGACAAGTGGAACACTTGATAAGGAGCAAGGTGTTATAGAAGTTAACACTCCAGCAAGCAAAGCAAGCAATGGAGCTACCCACATACTTTGCGAGATAAGTGTCGAAAGAATATCAAGCCATTCAGTAATCATTCCACACCCATCTCCTTTAGTACAGCTCGGAGTTGTTCTTCTGTCAGACCTCCTTGATGTGCAGTATAAACATGTTGATTAGTATCACGCGTAGAATACAACATCATTTGCATAGCTTCTGCATCTCGAGGCACAAATGGATTGCCCTCTTTATCAAAGAAGAACTGCGTTGGGATTACCTGTACAGGAAAATCAGCTGCTGCACTTTGATTTTTCCAGACATCAACGAACTTCACAACGGCTTTGCCCTGCATCTCCTTGTTAAATTCCTTGAGGACAGGCGCCATTTCTTTACAAGGAATACAAGAATCTGCGCCAAAATCAATCACAATAGGTAAACCATAAGATTTTAGCTGTTCAAGGTCTATGGCAGTAGCTTCAAGCGCGAAGTCACCAGTGTTATCTGCCATAAGCTTTTCCTGATTACTTTTTAGGATAAAAATCCCTAATATTACTACTATGATGAGCATAGGAACCATGATTTTAATGACTGATTTAGGTTTTTTCTCTTTATTATTCATTAAGCTTTCCAACCTCCCACGCCGTTACGCTAACTCTTTGAGCCATTTTACTTCCAAGTATTTGCTTCATCTTTTGTATGTTCAATCTATTAGGATCGACTTGAATTGATTGCATTTTCCAAATACTTATTTTTTATAGTTTTTACTTTATATTAATATTTATATATATTATAATTTTATAATAATACATTAATGTTTGTCAATTTTTTCTATGTCAAACCCACCCATCCCCAAAAGCAAGAGCCTTTCACACAATGGTGAAAGACTCTTAGAAATTTACAATATTTATGGGTGAAATGGAGATGCTATGCTTTTATCGGCACTCCCTCTTTGTTAAAATACTTCTTCCCGAAGGACAAACTAACATTAACTAAGGCGATCATGACAGGCACTTCGATGAGCGGGCCGATGACTGCCGCGAACGCAGCTCCGGAGTTAATTCCAAACACCGCGACAGCAACAGCAATGGCCAGTTCAAAGTTATTGCTCGCTGCCGTAAAAGCTAAGGTGATCGTTTGACCATAGGGAAGTCCTTGTCGCCAAGCCATATAGAAAGAGACAAAATACATAACTGTGAAGTAAATCAACAGAGGTATCGCAATTCTTACAACATCCAACGGTACGGAAACAATAGTCTGGCCTTTGAGCGAGAACATAATAATAATTGTAAAGAGCAAGGCAATTAGCGCGAGTGGGCTAATCTTAGGAATAAATTTTTTCTCGTACCACTCTTTTCCTTTCATAGGTAAAAGTATTAAGCGCGTAAGCATCCCCGCAAAAAAAGGAATTCCTAAATAAATAAGCACACTTTGGGCAATCTCCCAAATGCTGATGTCAACTTTAATGCTCATTAGACCGAGCCAGCCAGGTAGGACGGTCAGAAAGATGTAGGCATAGATTGAATAGAAGATAACCTGAAAAACAGAATTCAGCGCAACCAAGGCTGCAGCATACTCTGAGTCTCCTTTAGCCAGACTGTTCCAGAGAATGACCATGGCAATACAACGGGCTAGACCAATCATAATCAGTCCGGCCATATACTCTGGATAATTATGCAAGAAGATTACAGCGAGACCAAACATTAAAACAGGCCCAATAATCCAGTTTTGAATTAAAGATAAGGTCATGACTTTGCCATTTCTAAAGACACGTCCGATTTCCTCATATTTAACTTTTGCTAGAGGTGGATACATCATTACGATTAAACCCACGGCAATCAGAATATTAGTCGTCCCCATCTGAAATTGGTTAATAAAATCAGAGGTACCAGGGAATACAAACCCTATTCCAACACCCACTGCCATTGCTAAAAAAATCCACAAAGTCAAATAGCGGTCAAGTGTTGATAACTTACGACTTACTGACAATTCGACACTCATGCTTTATCAACTCCTTATATTGTTATCTAAATAGTTATACCCAGACCCATTCTTAAGTTTTGCATCCTTGGACATGCGTCAGCCGTTCCTCGTCTTCCTCAACCTTGGGAAACATAGGCAAAATCAAACCTATCAGTGGATTTCTCATATTCAATGAATAATAAGTCCATTGTCCTCCGCGACGTTCATTCACAAATCCCGTTTGACGAAGACGCCTCATATGTTGGGACACCCCTGGCTGGCTTATTTCAAATACTTCTGTTAAATCGCAGACACACAACTCTCGTCCCTGAAGTAATAATAAGATCCTCAAACGCGTTTTATCCCCTAGTACTTTAAATCCTTCAACCATTTCCTCAAGACGCGGTGTAGTGCTCAAGAGCTTGTTACCTCCTATCTGCAAATTATAGCAGTTCTTATGGCACTATATGCTTATATATACAAGGACACAATTCTCAGCTAATTCATTTTTTACTTTAAGGATCCAAGGATATTCCGAAGTTGCCCGACCTTTTAAGATCGGATCGCTCGTCTGAACAGTAGAGAAACTTTGGTTAATGACCCACCACTTAGGGGAAATCCCGGCTCGGCGTAAATCATTTTGTAAACGATTGGCTTCCAGTACTGGTGTCGCCTCAGCGAGCGTTATAAGCGCTACCGTTGTTTCCTCAGGATTCCTCAGCCGAGGCAACAGCTTCTTCACGGCTTCCGAAGTATCGCTCGTTGTGCGTTCCAGTTCTTTATGATAGGCTTTTGCGGCATCCAACAACAGCAGGGTATGTCCTGTAGGTGCCGTATCAATAACGACAAATTGATTTTCCGCTTTTGCCACCACATTGGCGAACGCTCTAAATACCGCAATCTCTTCCGTACACGGTGATTTCATATCTTCTTCCAGATACGCCAAGCCATCAGCATCCAGTGTCGACCCTACTTGCTGGATCACCTCTTGACGGTAGGCTTCAATTTCTTTTTTGGGGTCAATTCGACTGACGGTTAATCGGTCATTAATCTGCTCAAGTCCAAAAACTAACGATAAATGGGCGGCTGGATCGGTCGTCGTTAAATGGACGTCATGCCCACGTGCTGCTAAACCTACGGCAATGGCGGAGGCAATCGTTGTTTTCCCGACACCGCCTTTCCCCATCGTTAAGACGACCCCTTTGTTCTTTTGCGCCAAAGTGTCAATGAGCGAACAAGCTTAGGATCGACACTTGGACCACATACTCCTGACGAACAGCACATGGCTGGATCAAAAATTTCAATGGTTTTCATGGTTTGTCACTCCTCATTTATCGTCTATGCTACCCAAAAGACTTCTTTCCTAAGAGCCAAACTATATTAACCCTCAATATTTTCCCGTCCGGATTATTTCGGCAAACTCATTAGGTAACTCAGAGGCCTCAATTGCAGTAGCCGTTGCCTCATAATCATAGGGTACTTTTCGAAAATCAACCGTTACGTCTCTTGCAAACGAGATAAGTGCATAGATCGCTTGAGGGTCCCCATGCTTTGGTTTTCCAACGCTGCCTACGTTTATAAGCAATTTATCCTTCAAGACCATGGTAAAAGGCAGATGGGTATGACCACAGATAAGAATGTTGGTGTCAGCAAGAGCCATAAGCTCGTTGGCATAATCCTCAGAAATCTCTTCAGTAACATATTCATTTAGCCGATTTGGGCTGCCATGGACTAAAAGCAATCGTTTACCTGCGATAGTAACCCGAATTTCTTTGGGGAGATTTCTCAAAAACTCTTTATTGTCCTCAGTAATGTGCCGCTTGGTCCATGCTATAGATTCATGTCCTAAAGCCTCAGCTTCAGCATCCTTATAGTCACAACCGCAGATAAATCGCTGATAACCAATTCCATCGTCATAGTTACCCATGACTGTCGGAATGTTCTTTTCTTTGATTAAATCAACCACTTCATTGGGGAACGGAGCATAGCCTACTAAATCACCAACACAATAAACACTGTCAACTTGTTGTTCTTCAATATCTTTTAGTACAGCCTTAAGAGCAATGACATTGGCGTGAATATCGGATATTATTGCAACCTTCACAGCAAATCCCCTCCTTGTATTAATTAATATGTTATTGCTTATATAAGTATATTATTATATGTTTACGGTAATTTCAACTATAACTTTATTATTTGCTTGAGAATAAGACCTTATGCCTAATTATTCCTACACAGGTTTGCTGCTGGACTTCCATCATCATTCGCGATCAAGGGTATGCTGCATCCACTTCTCTTCGCGTCGCACATTATGATTGATCATTTTAAATAAAAAAAGAGACCTGAATTGGTCTCTATGAAAGGGATTAAATCTTCTCGGTTATAGGCACCTTACTCGGCTGTTCGTGAACATAAAACTGTTTTAGACTTTATTTTCGGACTAGCCACAAAATAAATCCCACTTGCATACAAAGCCAAAATCAACAATGTGATGTCCAAGTATACGCTAAAAACAAACACTCCTATTACTCCATATACAATACCCATTATAATTGTAATTAGATATTGAAACCTATTCACACTAGGCATAATAAGCGTTAATAGCCCTATGGTTGTAAGCAGCGTTGAACAAGGAATAACACCTACAGGAGAAAACACTAAAAGCATTAGTGCATTTTTATCCACAAATTCAGGGTACCATAATCCCATGAAAATGAAGAAAAGAGCAATGGCAATTATCCATTTACTTTCAGCTATTTTAATATTTTCCTTCCTCACAAATAGTTGCACTAATGCAGTTAATGCTAATATGCCGAATGTTACGGCATGAAAAGGGTTGCCGAAAATTAGTGCATTGATTGTTACGGATAAAAATAGAATACTTACCGCCGCTTGAAATATCCATCGTTTTAAGTTTTCTTTGGTTACCACGAATATTGCAAACAGTGCCATTAAAGCCATCATATGCATTGAAAAATTTACCCACAGACTATGATTCGCTAACATTTCAAGATAATTCAATACTCCTTGTGCATTCATAATAGAGACCTCCTCTTAAATTAAAAAATCTTAACCTTTATCCAACTTGGACTTGGACTTGGAATTGTATTTAATCTAACTTCCCCAGATACTTGATCGTTGCTTCTAAAAGAATCCTTCTAAATTCAATCATTAGTTGTGCTGCTTCATCACCAGCCCACGCAGGGTATAATGTTATAGGCAATGTTGCATCATCTGTTGCAATTGATAAAAACTCCCAACCAAGAGCATGTAATAATGGCAATGAGTGTCCTCCCTCTACGAACCATTCTTCCTGATATAGTTTTTTAGTCTCTGCAAGCTTTTCACTAAAGGTCCTTATAAAGTTTTCGTAGGATTTCTCTAGTTCCTTAAGCTTAAAAACATTATCTAGAAAAGAGACCATATCTTGATAAATTGTCATCTCGCCATACAGTTCAACGACTCCGGTGTTGATATGAAATTCAATTAATAACTTTTGAATTTCATCAGTTTGATGGTAAGGGCTAATCCATGTATTGGTACTTAAATTACCAAATCCATTTTGCTGCAATTTCTCTACAATAGTTGTCCTGTGTTCTTTATGCGCTTCACTAAACTCCAAATTCACTAAATACCACTTTTTGTCCCATGGTTTATTTCTTGAAGCGTACCTTTTCCAAAATTGCTGCATTCCTTCATTCCAGGTACTGATAGCCTCCCTACCGTTTGAATCCAAAGTATAAGACACTTCGCTACCATCATTACTATTGATAAGGATGCCTGCTTTTACGGTTCTGGATAGTGACATTCTTGTGGCAGTTTCACTTTTTCCAAAGGTCTCCATAAGTTTAAGCAGACTAGATAGCTTGATCGTGTCCTTATTGTAATGGGTCAAATAGTTATTATAAATAAAAAGCAAAAGACTGGTGGCGCTATCGCTCTTTCGTAAAATAACCTTCATAAAACACCTCCCTCTAACTTATAGTCTATAACATATAATTTTTATATTTTTATTATATGTTATAACGTTATAATATGTCAATTATTTTTTTGATTAATTTACGCAGAATCTGAAATCACTTGTCCCTAGTTTTATCTCAATAGATACTTTATTTCCCCTTCTTAACTTTCACCATTCACATTTGGACAATGCAATTTATTTAAACGGTAGAATTAAGAAGTAGAGACCACTCCAATTCGAGTGGTCTCTACTTCTTAACATTCAATTCTATTCACCACTTATTCCTTTTCTCCTTAACTACCACAAGATTTCAAGCAGCTCATGGACAAACCGTTATTCCCCTACTCCAAAGACAATCTCCACAAGAGGGAGCATTGCCCATGCGATCCATGTCTGTCCGAAAAACCATGTCACACCCATTTACCCACTCACAATCCGTACATGAGGGGTACCCCCGGTCATCACTTTGTAACGATAACGTATATTCCTGCCACCAGACATTCCCATACCACCAGACATACCCATGCCTCCTGAGACGATAGATCCATTCTTCAAAGCTTCTTCTTGAACTTTCAATTGGGCTTGCATAGCATCGCTCCAGGCTTTAATCTGCTCATCTGACATGGGTTGAGCGTTATTGAACGTTGCTCCACCACGCTTCCCCATACCCGGCCCGAAAACCTGACCGTTCGCTAGCGCTTGTTCACTGTATTGTTGGCGAGGTCGATAGAACTTTTCATAGCGTCAGCCTGTTGTGCTTAAACCGCGAGCAATCCTACCTATTTGCCACGTTTACATTTTCGGCCAGAGAAGGATCCGACGTGTCTGTCCAGATGTTTACGACACTTCCGGTCCTAATACTACTAATACTGACATCGTCTACCGTTGGAACTTTTGATATGGCATGGGGATTGACAACAATCCAACATTCCATTTTTTCCACAATACCTCTGATCCCTGATCTCCTCTTATCCTAATTGCTCCGATTGGCAATACTCATATACTCCGCAGAGGTTGGATCTGATTCCTCGGTCCAAATATTAACCACACCGCCAACTTTGATACTGGCAATCGTTCCGTCTTGAACCGTAGCACCATTGCTGCCAGTGCCTTTGATTGTAGTTCAGCTTTAGCGTAAGCGAGTTCACTCATATCTCAGTGCTTCGATAGGATTAGAATCAGCCGCTTTCTTGGCCGGGTAGAATCCGAAAAATATCCCCACAATGCCGGAAAAGGCAAAGGCTATCAAAAGACCTTGCATGGAGCGGACCGTCTCAATCTCCAGGTATTTAAGCAATGGAATCACCACTTCTCCAAGCCCTACTCCCAATAGGCCCCCGAACATACTGATGCCAATGGCTTCAAAGAGAAACTGCCTTAAGACATCTTTTTTCCGCGCCCCGAGTGCACGGCGAGTACCAATTTCTTTCGTCCGCTCACGTACAGAAACAAGCATGACATTCATAATCCCTATCCCACCGACCACTAAGACAATCGTGGCAATCGCAATCAGGAGTACCGACATCGTGCGCGCCGTTTCTTGAGCGGCGCCTACCTTGCTCCCGGCATCCATCACCCTAAAGTCATCCGCCATATTGGGACGGAGCTTGTGGGCTTCGCGCAGAGCTGTTGTAATTTCGTCAAGAGCCGGTTTGACACTGGGTAGATCCTTCGCTTGAACGGTGAGTCTCGGGGTAATCGTTGTCCCTAAGATATAGCTCTGAGCCGTGGTATAAGGTATAAAAACCCCTTCATCAATGTTTGTACTTCGGTAGGCCATTTTCATTAAAATACTTACGCTTGAAGAAGAGCGCTGAATTAACCAGAGCAATCATGACCGGCACTTCAACTTTCCGGTCCATCAAATATACCCCTTATATGGTACATACAACCAACTGATAATTCCTAGCCTTCTCCCCACTGCCCTTCCTCCTGATCGAAATCGCCTCTCGGTACTCTAGCGAGACCGATTTAAAAAAAGCATGAGTAAGGCGGCAACCGGTCCTGTTTAAGTCATTTTAATCGCCGGAGGCCATCG
>Ga0209347_1001067_pt1 | contig 51009 bp, 41 predicted proteins | sample AutmiccommuBRH23_FD_187382 | JGI IMG/M metagenome (GOLD analysis project Ga0209347, IMG submission 187382) | Deep subsurface microbial communities from Mt. Terri, Switzerland - Autotrophic microbial communities BRH/23 (SPAdes) (version 2) | ecosystem: Environmental > Aquatic > Deep subsurface >... | reverse complement strand
CAACAAAGATACACTGCGCAAATTGATGTTAACCGGAAGTAGTTTGATTCCGGGTTCTTCAACTATTAATTTTGATAAAATTACACATGAGAGGATTTTTGCAGCAATTGACAACGCTAATTTACAGCTCAAAAAAGATCTTGTCAAAGACTACGAGCTATTAAAATTCAAGATTGGTCAAATCCCTATGATGATGGACTTTGTAGAACATGGTTCTCGAGACCCACAATTGTATGTAAACTATTCAAAATCTTATTTTAACTTTGCATCAAGTCAAGAAGAATCCTTACAAAACAAACTATCTGAAAAAGAAATTAAACTTCTCGAGTTATTCTCTAATGAAATTGCAAATGCCAAAAGGATCGAAGAAGTTATTATTCTTAAAAAACTGATTTCTGGAGAGATTCTTCTAAGTGAAGATTTAAAAGTAATTATTTTTGAGAAATATGGATTTTCGCTTTCTGATGAAACAATAGAATCATGTATCAAAAACATCAATTTTGATTTTGTAACTGAAAGTTATAATAAAAAACTAGTGAGTGTAAATGAAATATATAATTTAAAAATCATTTCTTATACAAACGGAGTGATTTTATTTAATAAAGATTTTATGGATTCACTCAAAAATGAGACTTTCTTGATTTTTCTAAATGATATGTTGGAATATTCAAAAACGATTTATGATCGGAATTTTGACAAAAATAAGTATGTTGATGGCTTCATATTGTATCAGAAATATTCCAGAAAAGATGTGTTTAGAATTCTAAACTGGAATCAGAATCCTTTAGCACAGAATGTTGGAGGCTATCTTATCAGTCCTCAGAAGACAAATTGTCCAATATTTGTAAACTATCACAAAGAAGAGCATATCTCGAGTACTACAAAATACGAAGAGGGTTTTGTCAATAACTCAGAATTTGAATGGATGTCTAAATCTAGAAGAACATTGAAGAGTAATGATGTAATTACGATTAGAAATTATAGAGAAGGAATTAGATTGCCTTTATTCATCAAAAAGAGTAACGGAGAAAGCAATGATTTTTACTATATGGGAGATGTGACTCCCATAGATGATAGTTTCGAAGAAGCTACTTTAGTCGATGATGATGGCAAAAATGTTTCTGTTGTAAAAGTCAAATTTCGGATGAAGCATCCCGTTGAAGATTCGATTTATGAGTATATTACAGCACCAAGCAGTTAAAAGATTAGTACATAAGAATATTATTACTCTAATATACACTCCCCAACAATCCTCACACAGGAGAATCCCCACTATGAAAGTCTCAATAATCGGTTCCGGCTACGTCGGCTCGGTCTCAGCGGCCTGCTTTGCTGAACTTGGCCATGAGGTCATCTGTATAGATGTAGATGAAGAGAAGGTAAAGCTGATCAATGCGGGCAGGGCGCCGATATGGGAGGAGGGGCTGGACGGGCTGCTCCTGAAGCACTCGCAGAAGAGCCTTATCGCGACATCGGATTATGAGTATGCGGTGCAGAACTCGGATGTGTCCTTCATCTGCGTGGGGACGCCATCGGGGGAGGACGGGAGCATTGACCTGGCCCTCGTGAAGGCGGCCAGTGCCAGCCTGGGCGCGGCCATCGGGAAGAAGGGGCATTATCATGTGGTCGTGGTCAAGAGCACCGTCGTGCCGGAGACCACTGAGAAGGTGGTGCTGCCCATTGTTGAGGAGTTCTCGGGGAAGAAGGCGGGGAGGGACTTCGGGGTGGCGATGAACCCGGAGTTCCTGAGAGAGGGCAAGGCTGTGTATGACTTCATGCACCCGGACAAAAACGTGGTGGGCGCCATTGATGAGAGGTCGGGCTCTGTCGTGGCGGAGCTCTACAGGAGGCTGGACTGCACGGTCACGCGCACCGATCCGAGGACAGCGGAGATGATCAAGTACGTCAATAACTCCTTCCTGGCGACCAAGATCTCCTTCGCCAACGAGGTGGGCAACATCTGCAAGCAGCTTGGCATCGACACCTACGAGGTCATGGACGCGGTGGGCACGGACCTGCGGATCGAGCGCAGGTTCCTCAACTGCGGTGCGGGCTTCGGGGGGTCGTGCTTCCCCAAGGATGTCAGGGCGCTCATAGGCAAGGCAAAGGGGATGGGCTACGAGCCTCAGCTCCTTGATTCCGTGGTCGCTGTGAACGAGCGCCAGCCCCTGAAGATGGTGGAGCTGCTCCTGCGCAGGCTCGGGCATGTCAGGGGCAGGAGGATAGCCGTGCTGGGGCTGGCCTTCAAGAACGATACCGACGACATCCGGGAATCGCGCTCTATCCCCGTTATCGCGGAACTGCTGCGCCTGGGGGCCGATGTAGCGGCCTACGACCCCATGGCCGCAGGGAACATGAGGAAGGTCTTCAGCAATATCATCTATTGCGACACCTCATCCGGGGCCCTCGCGGGGGCCGACGGATGCATGATAATGACGGAGTGGGAAGAGTTCGGGAAACTGGACAGCGAATTCGAGGGCATGGCCGACAGGGTGGTCATCGACGGGCGGCATATGCTCAGGCCCGACCGGCTCAGGACAAAGATCGATTACGAGGGCATCTGCTGGTGAGCGGGCTCCCGGGGGATATGACCATGACAGAACGCTTCACTCTCGGCACAGGAGAGAGAAAAACGATAAAGAGCAGCCTTTTCGGGACCACCGTGGATATTATCTACTGCGGGATGCCTGGAGAGAACATATTCTCCATCGGGCTTCTCCTGTCGAAAGGATATCAGGGACATGGCCTTAATCTGTTCTTTCCCAAAAGGTCCTCATATATCATGTTGGACAGGCAGAAGTACTACGTTCACAATGTTACTTATGAGAACATAACCCTCCAATTATCTGAGTGAGATGCAAGGATTTTAATAGGTGAAGTGAAAAAATAACAGTTCAACTGGCGGTCAGGTCATGAAAAACGACAATGAGATAAAAGAAGATACCAACGGCAGGATCCATTCCCTCGACCAGGGTTTCAGGAGCCTTGAAAAGAGACTGCGTGCCGTTGAAAGGCGGCTCTCTGCAGGTGACATGCCTGAAGGTCTGCATCAGGGCAGCGGCCTTTACATCCAGACAGAGATAGATGACATCAGGACAGACATTCTCACCATCACGGAAAGGCTGGACATACTGACAGGCAGGAACCCCGGCCTATCGCTGGAGAAAGAGCTGGATGCACTCAGGCAGCAGACCCTCGGGATGGGGAAGCACATCGATATGCTCACTGAGGATAATCTGAGGCTTCACTCAATGCTTGAAAAGACCATTGAGCCGGATCGCGGGAAGGATAATGGGCAGGCTTATAATGATCTTCGTGAGGAGTTCAGGGACGAACTGGCATCGCTTGGCCAGCGCCTTGAGAAGGCGGAGAAGCATAACCGCATCCATATAGGCGCTATGCAGGTGCCCCTGGAGATGTCAGGCATTGTAGGCGCGCTGGTACTGGCCCTTACAGGAGGGCTCATCATAGCAGGCAGATGGGACATCATACGCTCTCCCTACTTCTCCTTCTCCATTGCACTCTCGCTTGCCGCGCCGGTCCTGATAAAGTTCTATCTTGCAAACATTTCAAAGGCATAGGAGCAGGGTGAGCTTACCCGCTTCTGACCTTCACGAAGAACTCATCCGAGTAGTCCATATACCCTTCCTGCATGACCCGGACAGCGATATAACCCTCGTTCTTCCCGGCAGGCAGGGATATGTTGGTCAGGGTCGCCTCAAAGATGCCTTCGGGACCGGTCACCCCGCCCACTACCCTCTGTCCTGAAGGGCACCAGAGCACCACATTAGCCCCTCCAACAGGCACATCTTCTGAATCGAGCACCTGCACCCGCAGAAGAGGGGAATCGCCCTGTCCGCCGGGCAGCGTGAAACTGCCGCTGTCTGCGGTCGCATATATGGTTCCGGGCACCAGGGGAGCGCTAAGGACAGCATTAAGGATCACATACATCCCTATCATGCCGATAGTGGTCAGGACCACGATCCTTACGGGAAGCCCCAGGGCTGCAGACCCGTCCGTGAGAAAATCTTTTCGGTGCATAAGGTGAAAAAGGATGTCAGGATCAGGAGGTCCTGACGATCATTACTGCGTTTGTCTTCTCATAGTCATAGAAACCGTTCGCTGTTATCTTCAGGTCCATGGTTCCTTCATTCTGATTGGCCCCCATGCTCACCGGTACGCCGCTGGCTGTGGCGTCAGCCTGCAGTGTGCACATGCCGGCATCATCAGTAACACCGGTAGCAGCACCGCCAAGGCCGCGCAACACTATGTTTGCATTCCTCACCGGATAGCCGTCCGGGTCCTTTGCGGATATCTGCACTGTCACGGGGAAAGGACCGGTAGCGACAAGAGCGGAGTCCACCAGTATTGTGTTGCCTGCGGACATGACGCCTGAAACTCCTGCCTGGTCGACATTCACGGACATGTTCTTGGTCGGCGGCGGTATTATTGCAATAAGGGCTGCAAGGGCAACCATTCCTACCACCAGCATTACAACGATATTTATGGGCAATTCAATTGCCGAATCATTAAGGAACATTTTTCGGGTCGTTTTCAAAAGTACCACCATCCTATAAGAAAGGAACATTCTATATAAATTACACGACTTGCAACTTATTTTTATAATGACCCCTGGATAATAGATAATCGTCACATTCATGTACCAAAACCCTGCTTTAAAAAGACATGAAAAAGATAGTTATCATCGATTACGGGCTCGGGAACCTCAGGAGCGTCCGGAAGGGCCTGGAACACGCGGGTGCCGATGTCGTGATATCGAGCGACCCTGCGGAAATACTGGCTGCCAGCGGGGTCATTCTCCCGGGGGTCGGTGCTTTCAGGGATGCGATGAAGAACATCCAGGGCCTGCTTGGCACGATCCACAGCTACGTTGATTCAGGCAGGCCCATGCTCGGCATCTGCCTGGGACAGCAGATCCTCATGAGCGATTCCGAAGAAGGAGGGCACACGCAGGGGCTTGACCTGATAAAGGGCAGTGTCCTGAGATTTCCCCGCACAGAACTGAAAGTGCCCCACATGGGCTGGAATTCCATCAGCATGACCCGCAAACATCCTTTTTTCGAAGGCATACCTGATAATACATACGTATACTTCGTGCATTCCTTCTATGTGGATACGCCAGGAAGTAATGCACTTGCATTGAGCGAATATGGCACAAAGTTCGCAGCATCCGTCATCAGCGATGCAGGCAACGTCATAGGTACACAGTTCCATCCGGAAAAGAGCGGGGACATGGGCCTGAGAATGCTGAAGAACTTTGTCAATATGTGTTAGGACGAGGCTTACATGGATATCGAAGGCTACGCAAAAAGAGGGCTCAGGAACAGTGACCCCGATCTTGAGGACAAGCTCACCTCCAGGATACTGGAAGTGAAAAGAACAAACACGGAGCATGCCCGCAAACTGGCAAGAGCTGCCATTGTGGAAGCAAAGGCCACCCTGCATGTCAGCGGTGATGCGCTTGAGCCCACGATCTCCGGCGTGACAATGGGAGAGTTCGGGGTCGGTTCAAGGGGTATCGGCGATTTCTATACCCACGAGAAGATAGCCGAGGTCATCGGGAAGACCAGTGCCGTGGTGGACACCACCCATCTTGATGATTCGGGCGTCGTCAGGTCAAACGACCCCGGCGAGTATGTTATAGTTACCATCGACGGCATGCATTCAAGGCTCAGTGATTTTCCGTTCCTTGCAGGCTTCCATGTGGCACGTGCAGCCCTGAGGGACGTATATGTTATGGGAGCACGGCCTGTAGCAATGCTCTCGGACATCCATGTTGCAGATGACGGCGACGTCGCCAAGATCTTCGACCACATCGCAGGCATAACCGCTGTTGCGGAACTCTCCGGAATACCCCTCATCACAGGCAGCACACTGAGAATAGGCGGGGACATGGTCATCGGGGAGCGCATGACAGGCGGTGTAGGCGCGGTGGGAGTCTCATCGGAACTGACCGCAAGGCAGCAGACGCAGGTGGGAGATGTCATCCTCATGACCGAGGGAGCGGGAGGCGGCACAATATCCACAGCCGCGCTCTACTATGAGATGCATGAGGTCGTCGACGAGACGATCAATATCAAGTTCCTGGAAGCATGCGAGAAGATCCTTGATTCCGGCCTGGTCAGGCACATCCACGCCATGACAGATGTGACCAACGGAGGGATACGCGGGGACGCCAAGGAGATATCAAGAACCGCCGGCGTGAAACTTGTTTTCGATGAGGCGCAGATGAGAAAGCTTGTGAATCCGGTCGTTCTCAGGATGCTGGAATCCCTGGAAATTGATTACCTGGGAGTGTCACTGGATGCCCTGCTCATCATTGCACCGCATGAAGTGGCCGATGATATAATGAGAACTGTAAGGTCGGCAGGTGTAGAGATAGCCATCATCGGAAAAGTTGAGGAGGGCAGTGGTGCAATGATCATGATCGACGGGGAGCTTAGGGATTTCACCCCGCGGTTCAGGGAATCTGCATATACCCCCATCAAGAAGATGATAGGTGAAGAACAGCCGCGTAACTTTGAGGAAATGCAGAGGGCAGTTGACAGAGCCGCGCTTGAAGCTATAGGGAAGAAAAAGAGGATAATAGAGAAGGTAAGGAGCAGGTAACCCTGCTGACCCCTTACTCTTTTAACTTTTCCACTACCAGTACCACGCCATCCTTTTCCTTAATAACGACTTTTTCACCCTTGTCCAGAGGCTCTGCAGAGCGTGCTTTCCAGTATTCTCCCCTGTGGATCACATAACCTGTGCGGTCAGGAGATATAGGCGTGTGGACGATTGCAGGATCCCCTATGATCTCTCCGAACTGAGGCTTGCGTTTCCTGACCTCAAGGACCTTGTATATCGCAAATAACACGAACAGCCCTATAATGATCGTGGGAGTCACTATCGAAGCGATAATGGTCCTCTGGAACTCGGCAGGCGAATAATTGCGCGGAAAATCTGTGGGTGCAAGCAGCACGCTTCCCGCCACTATGCATACAATCCCTGCTATGCCGAACACTCCCACGCCCGGTGATTGTAATTCCAGGGCAAGGAGGGCTATACCTGCCACGATAAGGAAAATAGCGGCTATATTCACATCAAAGCCCGTACCAATGAGCCCCAGTACGATGGCAACCACGCCGAAGACCTCAGCGCCAAAACCGGGGTTGGATATGCCAAGGATCACTGCATATACTCCCAATAGCATCAGCAGTGAGGAGACTATGGGATTTGAGATGATGTTCATGAAAGAGAGCCTTAGCGGGGCTTCGTAGTAAACTGTCCCCGCGCCTGCTGTTTCAAGCGTCCTGCCTTTTATCTCCAGTCCGTCTATCTGTACAAGCAGATCCTCTATGGATGGGGCAACATATTCTATCACACCATATTCAAGAGCGGTTTCCGAATTAAGGTTCAGGTTCTCGGTTATGAACTTCCCGGCAGCGGTCTCGTTCCTGCCATGCATCCTGGCATTCTCTACAGCTCTTTCAACGAGGGCATTCACTATCTTGGAGTCATTGACAGGCTCTGAACCGCTGGGGGTCACAGTGACCGGCTGGGCGGATCCTATTACAGTAAAAGGAGCCATTGCAGCAACATCGGTACTGATCAGTATGAGTGTCCCTGCTGACCATGCCTGCGTACCCTCAGGATACACATACCCTATAACAGATATGTTTGTCTGGGGTATCATCTCGGTTATCCTGAGCGTTTCATCCAGCCCGCCACCCGGAGTGTTGAGGGTTATGATAAGCGCTTCATAGTCTTCAGTCTCCGCTACGGATATGGCATCAGCCACAATATCATCCGAAACCGGGGTTATAGCACCTGAGATCTCAAGCACCAGCACATTCCGGTCCTCCTGGGCTGCAGCAGAAGATGTGAACAGGATAAAGGATAGTGTTAAAAGAAAAAGGAGGCTTATGAAAAGCCTGTTCTTAATGTTCATATTTTTCCCTTACTTCGGCTTGTTCTGGAGAGCCTTTGACATGGCTGCGATCTCTCCCATCTGAATGGAATTTGCCACAACTATCATGTTCTTCTCCCTTGCGATCTCTGCGAGCGTCTGCAGCTCTCTCAGCTTAATGGTGACAGGGACCTCCTCGTAAACACGAGCAGCCTCCATCATCTTCTGGGCCGCAATGAACTCACCGTCAGCAAGGATGATACGGGCACGTTTCTCACGCTCTGCCTCTGCCTGCTTTGCAATAGCTCGCAGCATTGTATCATCAATGCTTACATCTCTGAGGGTCACAGCCGTTACCTTGATACCCCAGGGGTCCGTGGCGACGTCAAGTGATTCCTGTATGTTCAGGTTGATCTCATCCCTCTTGGACAGGACATCATCCAGGTCGATCTGGCCTATGATATCACGAAGCGTGGTCTGTGAAAGGGTCGAGGTCGCATACTTGTAGTTCTCAACTTCATTTACAGCCCTTGAAGGATCCACAACCTTGTAATACACAACAGCGTCAACGGCAACAGTAACGTTGTCCCTGGTGATGACAGCCTGTTTGGGGACATCTATGGTAACGACACGAAGGTCTACTTTCACCACAGTATCTATAACGGGGATTATGAAGAACAGGCCCGGGCCTTTCACGCCGCTTAGCCTTCCAAGACGGAAAATAACGACACGTTCGTATTCCTTGACGATCTGTATTGCCCTGGAGAGGATAAAGATCACAAAGATAGCTGCTATAATCGTAATTTGCTCTAATACCATTTTATCGATGCTCCTGATGGATCAAAAAAGAATTATCATTAAGGATAATAACTAAAAAGAGCCCGTGCATTAAAAAGACATCGCTTACATTTTACTATAGTCTGAAACTGATCAATAGGAGATGGGCCTGAAGCCTTGTTTGAGGGGAATGTACACGAAAGCATAATAGCCGGTTGTTATTTGGATAATACCCTTCAGACCCAATAAACAGTATTCTCATTTATCGCTTATTAATGTGATTGATTTTGGCGTTAACAATTCCAAACGGTCAAAATAAAAAACACAATCCGATAACTCATAAAGTGGTAAAGTGCAGATAAAGGAAGTGAAACCTGAAGCAAAGACATAAATCATACATATGCCTTTTAGGATTTGATACAATGAGCGAAAAATGTCAGGAGTGCGGCGGAAAGGGATACAATGTCGTCGGCTCAAAGAAATGCCCCGATTGCAAGGGAGCAGGAAAGCCCAGATCCGTTGATCTGACAAAGCTTTCAGAGAAAGACATGGAGAATTTTCTCAGGAACGGATCCAGTTGCAGCAAATGCAGCGGGACCGGAGAGATAGAAATGACAGAGCAATGCACTGCATGTTCCGGAAGAGGTGCTTTTTACAAGTGCGGGATATGCGGGGCTGCTATCGAAGGATTGTACAACGGCGAGGAGGTCTGCCCTTCATGTGCCAAAAAACAGATCGTCTATAAACTGGATGATTCCTGCAATATAGAAGAGCTGGAAGTGGGCAAATATTACCACTCTGTCGTCAGGAACATTGCAGATTTCGGAGTTTTCGTAGACCTGAACGCCAATATGAGAGGACTTATCCATTCAAGCAATATGAAGGAAGAGCTCAAAGTTGGCGAAGATGTGATTGTAACTGTCAAAGAGATCAAGCCCAAAGGAAAAATGGACCTTGTGCCACGTAAGCTTAAAGAGTACCAGACAGTGGAGCTTGAAAAGGACCTTCCCACAAAGCTGGCATCAGAGATGCAGAAGCTTGTCGGGACCAGCGTGCGGGTGGAAGGGGAGATAATACAGGTCAAACAAACAGCTGGCCCGACCATATTCACCATAGCCGACGAGAGTGGCCAGATATCCGCAGCTGCGTTCGAGAGCGCAGGCGAGAGGGCATATCCACATATCAGCAGCGATATGATAGTGTCCGGGACAGGCGATATCACCTCCCGCGGGGACAGTGTGCAGCTGGAGATCAAGAGCCTCAAGAAAGTGAGCGGGCCAAAAGAAGGAGAGATACGCAGGCGTATCGAGGCCGCCCTTGACAGAAGGGCGGAACCGCATGATATCCAGTTCATGGTAGAGAGTGAGATACTTGAAAAGCTAAGGCCTTCCATGCGCCACGTTGCAAAAGAGATACGTAAGGCAATAATCACTTCCGTACCCATACTGCTTCGCCACCATGCCGACGCTGACGGAATGACTGCAGGCCTCGCTATTGAAAAAGCGATCATCCCCCTGATAAAGGAAGTGAACGGCCAGGATGGTGAATATTACTTCTATAAGAGGGCGCCTTCAAAGGCACCTTTCTATGAGATGACCGATGTCGTGCGTGATATCAGCTTTGCGCTTGAGGACACGGCGCGCCACGGACAGAAGATGCCCCTTGTTGTCAGTGTTGACAATGGCTCTTCGATAGAGAACATACCTGCAATGAGGCAGGCCAGTGTATATGGCATAAGGATGATAGTTGTCGACCATCACCACCCTGACAAGGAAGTTGATGAGTTCCTGATAGCGCACGTCAACCCTGCACATGTGGGCGGGGACTTCGGCATAACAGCCGGGATGCTCTGCACTGAGGTGGCACGCATGATCAACAAGAATGTGGAGAACGACATAAGGCACCTGCCTGCTGTTGCGGCTCTCGGTGACCGTTCGGAAGCTCCTGAGGCGAAGGGATACATCCAGATGGTATCCGACGAGTACAGCCTGCAGGACCTGAAGGATATGGCCCTTGCACTCGACTTCGAAGCATACTGGCTGAAATTCAACAATGGCAAAGGTATTATTGACGATATTCTCAATTTTGGAGATAAAAAAGTACACAGGAATCTTGTGAAGGTGCTTTGCGAGCAGGCCAACGAGATGATAGAAGAACAGATGGATGTATGCATGTCCCATGTCAAAACACAGACACTCCCCAACGGAGCATTGCTTAACGTCCTTGACGTGGAGAACTATGCCCACACATTCACCTTCCCGCCACCGGGAAAGACATCCGGGGAAGTGCATGACCGCCTGTGCCGCAAGTTTGAAGGAAAGCCTCTCATCACCCTGGGCTACGGGCCGGACTTTGCGGTCATAAGGTCAAAAGGGGTCAAGATGAACATCCCGCGCATGGTAAGGGAACTCCATGAAGAGATCAAGGGCGGAGGCGTGAACGGGGGAGGACATCTCGTGGTTGGCAGCATCAAGTTCGTAGAAGGGATGCGCACCGAAGTCCTTTCAAAACTGGCTGAGAAAATAGGTGCTGTAGAAGTAGGATGATACTTCTACGCAAATTTTTATTACTTTTCTGACCCTGATTAGTCTACGCGCACAATGCGCACGAGAGAGCTTACTGGGACCTCGGAGATTGTCTCGGAGCCGCTTTTATCTACAAGCACTGCGATAGCTATGGGCTTTGCACCGGCGCTGCGAAGATGCGCCACAACATCGCTTACAGTACTGCCGCTTGTAATGACATCGTCTACAACGACACATCTTTTGCCCTTGATGCTTGCAAAGTTCCTGCTGAAGGCACCCCTAACCTGCGAATCATCGCTCTGCTCGTTGTACGAATGATAGACCGAAAGCTCCAGTCCGAGCTCATCGGCCATGAGACTTGCGAGAGGAACCCCGCTCAGGCCTATGCCTACGATCACATCTGCCTCCGCATCCGCCTGTTCCAGTGTCTCGACCACCATATCACAGAGGGCTATGCCGATATGCCGGAGCCGGAAGGCACTTTTACCTATACCGCTCCAGTTAACGGAGATATCTTTGGGAGCAGGAGAAGCTTCCTCTTTCTTTGAACGCGTCAAAAGCCAGGTCACCGTATCCCTGGAAACATTGAGTTCGTCTGCTATCTGCCTTGTAACAAGCCCGTTGGCCTGCAACTCCACAGCCTTCTGGATCAATTTGTCAATATTCTTCATGTGAACCCCGCTATTATGGATAAGATTCATTGCTTCCTTATGTATGTAAGACATGTTATATTTTTCTTTTACGCTTCTTTTTCAGATCAGAACCGCAAACAGGGCAGATATCCCCTGCCGGAAAGCGCCTGCGGCATCCGAAACACTCTTTTTCCCACTCAAGCACATCCCGTATCTTTTTTTGTACCACGGGCATGAACCTGATGCCAAGCACACTGGCAGTGTTCTGCACAGCATAGTCATCGGTCAGGAGGACAGCTTCATCCCCATACTCAAGGGCCTTTGCGAGCACGTCAATATCCGTTGCTGATAACTCCTCAGAGTCCCTGGTGCTCCCTGCAGCCTCCATTACCTTCTGTCTCCAGAGAGGGTCCGGAGACTCCACCCTTGCACCGCCTTCACATGCCAGCTCGAACCTCATGGAAGCCTCATGGCTCCTGAGCTCTCCCACCACGGCACTGACAGTGACCAGTCTTGAGGGGTCGATATCCTTTCCCATTATAAATACTGCTGAATCAGCTATATAGATCATTGTCCAGTATAGATATTCTGCACTGATTAATTCTTTGGGTGCCCGGAAAGAAATTCTGTACAGGAGATATAAATAAATAGAATAATATAATTATATAAATGCATGACGCATCTAAAAAGATACTCCACAGGAATACCAAACCTGGACAAAAGGTTACAGGGAGGCTATCCTGAAGGGGAAGCAGTGCTCATAACAGGAGAGCCCGGTACAGGCAAAACCATATTTGGCATACAGTTCCTCAATAGTGCATGCCTCAGCGGCAGGAAGTGCGTAATGATCGCGACAGAGGAAACACCTGAAAAGATCATGGTCCATGCAAAGCTACTGGGATTCGACCTTCAGCCTCATATTGCAGACAAAAAGCTCTCAATAATGCATTTACTGGAAATGAGGGCTGCAGATTCAGGAGTTTCCGCCGGAGAAGCGCAGCCTTTTACGATCCATATGGATGATCTCAACAACTTCTCACATCTGATAGCAGACGACATTGAAGTTGTGGTAATTGACAATATGGGCACGTGCTCTATCGGCATGGAGCTTCGGACCTTCAGGGACAAGCTGGAAACACTCCTGTACCTGCTATCAAAGCAAAGAAGGACATCCATTATAATAATGGACGAAACCGCACATGAGTACACTCACAGGATCGCAGAATATTCCACCTACGGGACAATAAGGCTCCTGGTCAAGGAAAACCCCTATACGGGGAAGATGGAGCGTTTCATGTACATTCCAAAGATGAGAGGGACTAAATTACTACTGGACCCTATAAACTATGACATAACCGAGGAAGGCATTACACTGATGGCATCCCAGGGTAAAAAAGATAAACCTAACTGCTGATAGTCCCTTAAAATATCCGGTACTGATAATATGGACATCAATAGATCTAAAGATATCATCGTGGAGTTCATCAGGGAAAATGTAAGGGAAGCAGGATGTAAGGGTGCTGTTGTGGGAATCAGCGGAGGTATCGATTCTGCACTGACAGCATATCTCTGCGTTGAAGCACTGGGGAAGGAAAATGTACTTGGCCTCCACCTTCCGGAATTCAGCCTCACGCCTGCAGAAGATGTCCTTGACGCTACGGAAGTGGCGGACCGCCTCGGCATAGAGTTCAGGACAATAGACATATCAGGCCCCCTGAAAGCTTTCCTTGGGGCCGTGCCAGATAGCGGGCAGGCCCTGCACCATGCGAACGGCAACCTGAAGGCAAGGATACGCATGTCGATACTGTACTACTATGCAAATACAATGAACAGGATGGTCGTCGGCACAGGCAACAAGACAGAACTCCTGTTGGGTTATTTCACAAAGTATGGTGATGGTGGTGTCGACATTGAGCCCATAGGTGACCTTTACAAGACAGAGGTAAGGGCAATGTCAGAGCTTGCCGGAGTTCCCCGGGCGATCATTGACAAGGCGCCTTCGGCAGGTTTGTGGGTCGGACAGACAGATGAGGGTGAACTTGGCATCACCTACGAAGTTGTGGACAGGTTCCTTGCAATGCTGCTGGAAGGAGAAAAGCCGCAGGTTGCCCAGAATACACTGTACATGACACCGGAGCAGCGGGATTCGGTACTTGCACGTGTCGGTGCCAATATCCATAAAAGAAAGGCTCCTCCTCTGCCAGAGCTGGATTCACTGAGGAGACCATATATTACGGTATGATCATCTGCCGGGGAAAAGAGAGGATTCCGAATGCTCAAACCTTATCAGGGGCTTGGCAAGATGCCGCCGGGCACACGGGGGAACCTCGTAGAACCCGGTGATTATGCTCCTCTCCATCAGAATATGCTCGGCCTCAGAGGCTGCAGTCGCACATTTCCTGCACCTGTAACCCTGGCCGAGGCCTGCGGACTTCATTCGTTTTCCACACGACGGGCAGAGAGGATTATTTCTTTCGAACACGGGAGCAAGGGATAAGATTAGGATCTTCTCTATATTGAGAGTGTTTTCCATGACACTGCCATACACAATGACCCTGTCTCCGGATACAAGCCTGCGGATAACTTCCCTGAAGTTCTTGGTGGGCTCAAAGGCTGCGCAATCTATTGTTTTCCCGGTATCGTCCTTCAATACGAAAACAGAGTGTCCGCCCCTGAACGTATGCGCCGGGGCTGCTACGGTCCCCTCCAGGATATAGGAATGCATTTCCCGCACTTCCTCAACGCTCTTTGCGGGCAGAAGATGCATATCTGTTCCCTGGTTCGTTCTGTAAATGCATGAGCGTTCAAATTTCTCCGAGCGGACCATCCCTGCAGCTTTTTCCACGGCGGACCTGGTATTTCCCCTGATGCCGTACAGCACCGGGTCCGGTGATCTTGGCACACAGACAACCAGTTCGTTGAACCTGTCGACGGAGTCCCATGTTTCAGGATATGTGTTCAGGTCTGCCTCAAAGAGCGAGTCACTATCCACAAGGCGCTTGGTTCCGCACACAGAGTTTTTCCTGTAGGTAAGGAATTCGTAGGTGTGCTCCCACTCCTGGTCAAGCATAGCGCCGCAGGCTGCAAGAGCACCGATAAGACCGCGTCCGTTCTTGAAAGCCCGGAATGTCAGCCTCAAGCCCTCTGCAAGCGACTTTGCCTCGTCTATGGATATGACATCCTTTACAGCCCTCATGAAAAAAGGTGCCAGCAAGGGTTTCGCTTTTACGAAATCATCCTCCGTGATGAATACCACGCCGGGATTGGTGTTCTCACACTCCATCCGGGCAAGTGAGGAGATCCTTGAGACCACATGCTCGATGGCTTTTTCGGGTGCATTGAACGTAAAACACAGCGCTATTGAAGCGTTCCCCCGGGTCTTGTAGGGAATTGTAGGATTCAGGCGGACAAGCAGGGGATCACATACAGGACTGCCAAAAGCACAGAGCTCATCCATCAGCAGGGCTCCCAGATATGTCGTGCACATCCCTTCCCGGGAATCAGTATCATCAATTCCGATGATCATTCTTTTACAGGCTGCATTCATCGAATCGATAACCCATACTCATGCCTATGATTAAACTATTCCGCATGATGTTGCCTTTTACACTATTGTCTCTGCGTTACCGCACAAAGATACATATATATAGGCATGCAAACAAAGACTAATCCGTAATGACAAAAGAGATCCTAATACATCAGATAGTCGATGTATTGCAACAGGCAGGTTTTGTTGTTTCAAAACGCTGCAATATCCGGCCCCGAAGTTTTGATCTCGCCGCCAGGAATGCTGAAACTCTCCTTTTCTGCAAGGTACTGTACAATATTGATGGCCTTAATGAAGAGACAGCAAGGGAGATGAGAGGTCTTGCACGCTGCCTGGGCGGGTCTGCCCTGCTCGTGGGAGCAAAGACAAGGGACCAGTTGCTTGAAGACAGCGTTGTTTACATGCGCTATGACATACCTGCGATCAATGTCCAGACACTTTCCGATTATTTTATTGAGAACGTACCCCCGCTTGTTTCAGCCTCGCCGGGAGGACTCTACGTTTCCATCGATGGTGACGTGCTTAAAGAAGCTCGCCAGCGCACGTCCATGTCACTTGGATCCCTGGCGTCACAGCTTGGCGTTTCCCGCAGGACCATCAGTAAATATGAGGACGGAGGAATGGATGCTTCCATCGATATCGTCCTCCATCTTGAAGAACTGCTTGACGTGGCCCTGGCCAGATCTATCGACCTGCTGCAGTGCTTTGAAAAGCATAAGGGGATGAGTATCCCTGCTGAACCGGAAACAAAAGTGGAAAAGCACACCCCTGATGACGGGATACTGGATATGTTGCATGCTCTTGGATATCAGATAATGTCCACAACCCAGGCGCCGTTTAAAGCGATCTCAAAAGACACTTCAGATATCCTGCTCACTGGGATCAGCAGTTACAGCAGTGCAATGATAAAGCGTGCCGATCTCATGAGCAGTATTTCCTGCGTAACCATGACAAAATCGGTGTTCATCATCAACGGGGAAACTAAATCACAGAACGTTGAGAACACAGTTCTTATCGAGAAGAGAGAGCTTGATAAATTATCAGGAAGAGAGGAGCTCTCGGAACTCATAGACGAAAGGACAAAAAGGCATATCCCAAAACCCTAATATACAGAAATCCCTTTAAGAGTAGCAATGACTACGAACATCGCAGTACTTGTTTCCGGAAGGGGCTCTAATCTGCAATCCATTATTGATAATGTGGAGAGCGGGAATATCCGGAACGCAAAGATATCCGTGGTCATCAGCGATGTCAAAGATGCATTTGCCCTTGAGCGTGCACGCAGGCACGGGATCGCAGCTACATATATAAACCCCCGCACCTTTGTGGACAAAAAAGCATACGAGCAGGAGATGCTGAAAACCCTGGGCCGGTATGATATCGGACTGATACTCCTTGCAGGCTACATGCGGATAGTGGGCAGGGATGTCATTGAGGCCTACCGCAATAAGATCATTAATATACACCCCGCGCTGCTCCCCTCTTTTATGGGACTGCATGCCCAGAAGCAGGCTTTTGACTACGGTGTGAAAATATCAGGATGCACTGTGCATTTTGTGGACGAGGGCATGGATACGGGACCTATAATACTCCAGAGATGCGTGCCGGTCCTTGAAGGAGACACAGCAGATACGCTTGCAGCGCGTATCCTTGAACAGGAACATCAGATATTCCCTGAGGCCGTAAAGCTTTTCGTAGAGGGTAAACTTAAAGTGGAAGGCAGGGTTGTAATACGCACATAGGATCACATTCATTCCTTAATTTAATTATTAGTACTAGTCTAACGGTTGATAACAATGTCATATATCTCGGAAGTTGACCCAGAGATCGCCGAAGCCCTCAGGCTTGAAGCGAACCGCCAGGATTACAAGCTGAACCTTATCGCCTCGGAGAACTATGCAAGTCGTGCAGTCATGGAAGCGCAAGGCTCCGTGATGACGAACAAGTATGCAGAGGGTTATTCCGGCAAACGCTACTATGGAGGGTGCGACTATGTTGATGTTGCAGAAGACCTTGCTATGCAGAGGGCAAAGAAGATATTCGGCGCCGAACACGTTAACGTCCAGCCCCATTCAGGCTCCGGTGCCAACATGGCAGTCTATTTTTCGGTCCTGAAACTGGGAGACACGATCATGTCCATGGACCTCACACACGGCGGCCACCTTTCACACGGCAGCCCGGTGAACTTCGCGGGCCAGCTGTATAAAATAGTCCCATATGGAGTGGACAGGGAAACCGGAGCTCTCGACTACGATGCTCTTATGGACATGGCAAAGGCGAACAGGCCAAAGATGATCGTATGCGGTGCATCAGCATACTCCAGGACCCTTGACTTCAAGAGGTTCAGGGAAATAGCGGATGAAGTGGATGCATACCTGCTTGCGGATATTGCACACATAGCAGGACTTGTCGCAGCAGGAGCACACCCCAGCCCTGTCCAGCACTGCGATTTCGTGACCACCACCACCCACAAGACTCTCAGAGGCCCCAGGGGCGGAATGATAATGTGCAGGGAGGAATATGCAAAGGGCATTGCCAAGGCAGTGTTCCCCGGACTCCAGGGCGGGCCGCTCATGCACGTCATTGCTGCAAAGGCCGTGGCATTCAAGGAAGCCATGAGCGAGCAGTTCAAAAAGGACCAGTTCCAGACCGTCAGCAATGCCAAAACACTTTCACAAGAGCTGCAGGAGAATGGTTTTGACATAGTTTCAGGCGGTACTGACAACCATGTGATGCTGGTAGACCTTAATAAGTTCAACATCACCGGAAAGGAAGCAGAGGCGGCAATGAGCAAGGCGGGTATCATCCTTAACAAGAACACCATTCCCTTTGAGACCAGGAGCCCGTTCATCACAAGCGGTATAAGGATAGGCACTCCGGCAACCACTACAAGGGGCATGAAGGAAAAGGAAATGAAAGAGATCGCCGGCTACATCAGGACTGTGATCGATAATCTTGGCGACGGGACTGTGCTCAACAGTGTCAATTCTGATGTGGAACAGCTCTGCAGCAATTTCCCGATATACAGATAAAGATGCTCCGCAAAGCATGACGGGTGTTCACAATGGCTGATGAGAAGTATGATTCCAGAAGGATAGACGGAAAGAGCCTGGCAGGTAAAGTGGAAGTGCAGGTCAGGCAGGGAGTCGAGAAGCTTAAAAGAGAGAAGAATGTGACTCCCGGTCTTGCAACCATACTTGTGGGAGAGGATCCCGCTTCAAAGATGTATGTCCGCCTGAAGCACAAGGCCTGTGAAAGGGTCGGGATACTTGCTGAAGACCACGATCTGCCTGCAACCACAACTCAGGAAGAGCTTATGAGAGTCATCAGGAAACTGAACTCAAGGACAGATGTTCATGGCATACTGTTACAGCTTCCCCTGCCAGGACACCTTGATGCAAAGGCTGCAATGCTGGCCATAGACCCTGCCAAGGATGCGGATGGTTTCCATCCCTGCAACATGGGAAAGCTCCTCATAGGCGAGGAGGGACTCGTCCCCTGCACACCTAAAGGGGTCATCAGGGCACTGGAAGAGTACAATGTAACTATCCAGGGGAAACATGCTGTGATCGTAGGGCACAGCAATGTAGTGGGAAAGCCCATGGCTGCAATGCTGATCAACCGCAATGCAACGGTCTCGGTCTGCCACGTCTTCACGGAGGATCTGAAAAAGTACACGCAAGATGCCGATATTCTCGTTGTGGGCACAGGCGTGAAGCACCTCATCAGGGAGGATATGGTAAAGGAAGGCGCGGTCATCTTCGATGTCGGCATCACCGAAGAGAATGGCAAGGTCTATGGGGATGTTGATTTTGATAAAGTCATCAGGAAAGCTTCTCTCATCACTCCTGTTCCCGGAGGTGTCGGGCCCATGACAATAGCCATACTCCTGGAGCATGTGCTTACGGCAGCAAGGAATGCCTGATAAGCACTCTTATATACTTTTATATTTTAGTAGCCAATGTCCTTTTATCCAGTGGCGGATCGATCATGCCAGGTTGAACTATGGTTGTTGACGTTGATATATGCGGCTTGAAGATAGGAGACGAACATCCCGTCAGATTGATGGGTGCCATCAACCTTAGCAAGGAGTCTTTTTACAGGGGTTCTGTGGTAAGTACTGATTCTCTTCTTGATGTTGCCCAAAAGATGGTTGACGATGGTGCAACGATAATAGATATAGGGGCCCGCTCAACATGGCCTCTTGCAAAACCTCTTGTCAGTAAAGAGGAAGAGCTACAGCGTATGCTGCCTGCCCTGGATATACTGAGGGATAACGTGGACGCGCTCATCTCCGTGGATACGGTCTACGCCGATGTTGCAGAAGGCTCCCTGGAGCATGGAGCGGATATCGTCAACGATGTGTCCGGATTCATTGCCGATAAGCGTATGATCGATGTCGTGGCAGATCATGCCTGCCCGGCTGTTGTGATGGCATCCCGGGAGATCCCGGGTGATCCTCTGGGAATGGATGCTATCATGGACTCTCTTGCATCCATCATTGACAGAGCCGATTCAAGAGGATTGGACACGGATAAACTTATACTGGACCCGGCTATTGGCAAATGGGTCCCGGAAAAGGATCCTATATATGATTTTGAGACAATGGACCAGTTCGAGAGCCTGAAGGTGTTCTGCAAACCGCTGCTTGCTGCAATATCCCGAAAATCCTGTATCGATGCAGTGCTGCACAAACCTGCAGGCGATAGGCTCTATGGCAGCCTTGCAGCTACGGCTATTGTTGTACACAAAGGGGCGCATATCATCAGGACCCACGACGTCCCGGAAACCAGGGATGTTGTCGAGGTTGCAAGGGCGATGAGAAGCAGACAGTCCTTTGTGAAAGAAAGCGACTTTGAGGTTTCCGTTATAGACATAACTCATCCTGATGATGCTGAGTATCTTATGAAGGGTATTGGTGTCACCGGCAGTGGTGCCAGGGTAATGAAGAATAAGACCGTGAGCAAAGTTATACGCGTGAAAAATATCACAACCACCGAGGCCCTTATCATCAAGCAGGAGATGCTGGCCCGGGGAGGGGATGCCGCTCTTGAGCGTGATGCTGTGTCCCATGAGACCGATAAGACAGATGTGCTCATAATAGGCACACTTCTCCAGTTCGAGAAACTTGTCCGCAAGCTCTCATACCAGGCACGCAAACTCCCGCTCATCGCAGAGCTGATAGCAGAGGCCCTGGAACAGGACATGGATGTGGAATACCGTTACCAGAGGGAGCTATGATAATCTCATCTGCGAAGCCTTTTGAAGAGATACTGGAACTGCTTGAGGGCGAGGACGATATATTTATAATGGGCTGCAATGCCTGCGCTGCAAAGCTGCATGTCGGCGGCGAGCCGGAGGTTATCAGCATGAAGCAGCGCCTGGAAAAGGCAGGGAAGCATGTGGCAGGATGGATGATACCAAGTGCCGCCTGCAGCGTGGCATCCTATGATGCGCTTGTTGAAAAGAGCCCTGCCCTGAAGAAAGCAAAAGTGATCCTTGTCATGGCATGCGGAAGCGGAGTTTCCACCGTATCCAGGGTGACCGATCTGCCGGTCTATCCATCGAACAACACGGATTCCCTGGGAGGACGCCTGCAGGGAGAAGTGCTCCCGGAACTCTGTGCCATGTGCGGGAACTGTACGGTCTACTATTTCGGCGGTATATGTCCCAGAGGACAGTGTCCCAAACAACTCATCAACGGTCCCTGTGGTGGCTCTGTCGACGGGAAATGCGAAGTGGATACGGCTAAGGACTGCGTGTGGGAGCGGATCTACCTGAGACTTGAGAGGATGGGCAGGCTGGACCTGCTGGATAAGATATGGGAATGTGAAGAGAGCAGAGGATAAGGATCATCCTGAACAGATTTCCCGTCTGCACCGGTGCTGGTCCTGTTCTACTATCAATAGGGATGATTTCCAGCAGAGGACTCAAACATTGCGATGATTTTAAAAGCCAGACTCGCATATATCCCACGATGCCCAGGGCCTTCAAAGAAAAACTCCTGTCTGACGATTTTCTTGTAACAGCCGAGATCACTCCCCCGAAAGGGACGGACCTGAGCGACGCTCTTGAAGATGCGGAGATAATCAGGGGGCTTGCGGATGCACTCAATGTCACCGACAACCAGCGGGCAGTCATGAGGATGAGCCCTCTTGCAGTCAGCAAGGCACTGCTGGACAGAGGACATGATGTCATCATGCAGCTGACATGCCGGGACCGTAACAGGCTGGCGCTCCAGTCGGACGTGCTCGCAGCCTACTCACTGGGTGTAAGGAACATATGCGTGATGTCGGGAGATCATACTACCAGAGGGGACCATCCCTGGGCCAAACCGGTCTTTGATATTGACTCCGTACAGCTTCTGGGTGCGCTCCGGAAAATGAAAGAGGGTTTCGACCTGTCGGGAAACAATATAGGCGGCCTTCCCGGCATGACAGTGGGTGCGGTATCCAATGCAGATCCATCTAAACCTCTACAGATGCTGAAACTAAGAAAAAAGATCAGGATGGGCGCCGACTTTGTGCAGACCCAGGCCGTGTATGATACAGGCCGGTTCGAGGTGTTCATGGAGCAGATCAGTGATCTGGATGTCCCTGTCATTGCAGGGGTGATTCCCCTCAGGTCTGCAAAAATGGCAAGGTTCATGAACGGGAACATACCCGGGATCAATGTTCCTCCGGAAATGATCGAATGCCTTGAGAATGCAGATGATCCGGGCACGGAGGGACTTTCAATATGCGCACAGACCATACGGGATCTTAAGGGACTGTGCCGGGGCGTTCATGTGATGCCGATCGGGAAGCATAACAGGACACCTGAATTATTAGAGATGGCGGGGATCAGGAAGGGATGATGATATCAAAAACGCAGGTAGAGAATGCAAAAGACGGGGTCCTGACCTCTGAGATGCAATATGTTGCAGAGGCAGAGGGCCTTGATGAGCAACTCGTGGTCGAGGGAGTTGCCAGCGGTAGTCTTGTAATAATGACCCGCAGAAAATGCCCTCCTGTTGCTATAGGCAAGGGCGCACGTACAAAAATAAACGTGAACCTCGGAACATCTTCAGCTTCTATCAACCCTGCTTCCGAGCTTGATAAGGTAAGGATTGCCGGGAAGTACGGGGCAGACACGATCACAGACCTGTCCATGGGAGGAGATATCTCCAAAATAAGGAGAATGGTGTTCGAGAACACACAGCTCCCGATCACCACGGTGCCGATATATCAGACGATCGTTGAGTGTGGAATGAATGAGACGACCACGGAGGATATCTTCTCATATCTACGGGAACATGTGGAAGAGGGAGTTAGCTCCGTTCTGCTCCATTGCGTTGACAGGGATATGCTTGAGCAGCTCAAAGGCTCCGGCAGGGTCATGGGTATGGTTTCCAAAGGCGGCTCCTTTACAAGTACTTTCATGCTGCTGAATGATTGTGAAAATCCGTTTATAGAGCACTTTGAGGAGCTTGCCGGGATACTAAAAAAGAATGACGTAGTCCTCTCCCTCGGGAACACCATGAGGAGCGGATGTGTTCATGACCTGCGGGATAAGGCACAGATCATGGAGGCCAGAAGGAACGCAGACCTTGCAAGAAAGGCAAACGAGATGGGTGTACAGGTCATCATCAATGGTATGGGAGGACATATACCGGCCTCCGATATCCCTGCAAGCGTCAGGTTCTACAAGGAAACCGCAGACTTCCCCCTTTTTGTCGCAGGCCCGCTTCCTACTGATATCGCTGTGGGATACGACCATATCGCAGGAGCAGTGGGAGCAAGTCTTGCAAGCGGTGCAGGAGCCGATTACCTGTGCTACATCACTCCTGCAGAACATCTATCTTTACCAGATCCGCAGCAGGTGAAGGAAGGCCTTATCGCATTCAGGATCGCGGCACATATCGGGGATTCCATGAAGTACGGACTTGACGACAGGGACCTGATGCTTGCCAGGAAGAGGGCAGCCTTTGACTGGAGGGGGCAGGCAGAACTTGCTTTAGACCCGGACCGTCCGGAGCAGATCTGCCCACAGCAGGATGGGCCTTGCTCCATGTGCGGAGATTATTGCGCGATAAAGATCATGAAAGACTACCTGTCAGGAGATAACTGAATGCCTGCAGACCACCTATCCATGCAAATGTTCGGCATAAGGACCCCGCTTATAATGCCGGGGGACAACATAGCACAGATCGTTACGGATTCCCTTGAGAGACAGGGCTTACATTTCCAGGATAATGACATCCTCGTTATTGCGGAGTCACCTGTTGCCACTTCAGAACATCGGCTGGTTCTCCTTAGTGATGTAAAGCCTTCGGAAAAAGCAATAGAGCTTGCTGCAAAGTACCAGCTCGACCCGCAGGAGATGGAGCTTATCCTGCAGGAATGCGATGAGGTATTCGGCGGAGTGCCCGGTGCTGCACTGACCATTACAAAAGGAACACTTGCACCAAATGCAGGCATAGACAGCTCCAACGCACCTGAAGGCTATGTGGTGCTCCTGCCTGCAAACGCCCAGAAGAGTGCCTTGGGGATCCGCAAGTACATACAGAGCCGGTGCAACTGCCACATAGGAGTTATCATCGGCGACAGCCGCACCCAGCCACTCAGGCTCGGATGCGTGGGTATCGCCATCGGTACATCAGGCATCGTGCCGGTGGAGGATGCCAGGGGAACATTCGACCTCTTTGGCAAGGAACTGAAGATCACACGCAAGGCAGTAGCTGATAATCTGGTCTCTGCCTCCCAGCTGCTCATGGGAGAGGCAGGGGAAAGCGTGCCTGCAGTATTGGTAAGAGGGGCGCCGGTCCGGGTCATCGAAGGCGATATGGAGATGCCTCTGTTCACAAGGGACGAGTGCATGTATTATAGTAACATCAGGAAGGCATAACAGTTGGGATTTTTGAGGTAGCATGCAAAAGAGATAGATAGAAATTGTTATTTCGTGTTATATTAGTAACTGATAGCACTTATACATCATCAAAATAATCTAAATCTAATTTCTTGATATCATAGGTCTTAAATGTCGAAACTCCAACATTGTATTCAATCATATACTCTGCCAAATCAGTCCCATCGATCAGTACAATGTTTCCGGTTTGTCGAGCATAATCCTCGGCTTCTTTTGAAAAATTAGAAGTACTGATGAATACTCCTTTTTTAGCTTGCTTCCCAATAAGAGCACCAGCAAATTTTTGTATTTCAGGCCTACCTACCGTGTTCTCCCATCTTTTAGCCTGAATGTAAATTGCATCTAATCCCAATCTATCTTCTTTGATAATTCCATCAATTCCGCCGTCCCCACTTTTCCCAATAGCTTCTCCTGCATCTTTTCTGGAGCCACCATAACCCATTTTAGTCAACACATCAATAACTAGCTGCTCAAAAAAATGTGGAGAATACTCCTTGATTGTTTTCAAGATTTCCGAAACCAATTCTTCATGCAACTTCTGATAACTGTTTTCTATAACTTCTTCTGGAGTAAAGCCGCTTATAGTCAAATCAACAACTTTCCGACCGGATGAAATGCTCCCATTAAAGAACTTGTTAAACTCATTAAATTTGGATAGATAAGATACATCTATAGTCTTTGGGCTTTCAACTAAAACATCTAACCCTCTTTGAGTTATACAAAAGTATCCTCTCTTTTTTGAATTTAACAATCCGGCTTTCTTCAAATACGTACTAGCCCAACCCACCCTATTATCAAAAATGGTTTGTTTTCCACTGGGTAAGAGCTCTTTGCGTTCATCGTCTGATAACTTGAAATGTGTGCCAAGGAATTCTATTGCTTCCCGTATATAATGATCATGACCGTCGGAAGCATATTCCATGAGTGGCAGCATAATTGATTGATAATCAGGAATTGTCAAATTAACACCAAACAAATATCTAAATTAATATAACAGTCTATAAAGGGGTGAGCAGATAAATATATTAGTATCTACTCACTTTCCTCCAGTCCCAGTGCCTGCATTACCAGATGATACTCGTCCACAGGCATCCTGGAGTAAAAGGCCCTCTTGATGACCTCACTGAGCGAAGGATGGATGTCCATTGCGTACATTATGGGTGTGGCATTCTGTTCGGGAGTGTACATGAGAGGAATGATCTCATGGATGAGCACGGAAGCATGCGGGCCTATTATATGGGCGCCAAGTATCTTCTGGGTGGACGTTTCCAGAATGACCTTAACGAATTCATCCTGCAGGTCCATTGCCTTGCCCTTCCCTGTATCCGCGAATTGGTAGAAGCCAATGATGAGGTTATCCTTCCCGTATATCTCGATGGCCGCCAGTTCACTCATACCCACGCCTGCTATTTCGGGATAACTGAAGATAGCATGTGGAACTGCATGGTAATCTGCCTTGGCCTGCCTTCCCAGTACAGCATTATAGTAGACGACAGTGGATTCGTGGTTTGCGACGTGCTTGAACAGATATTTTCCTGTAGCGTCCCCGAAGGCCCAGACGTTCTTCCGGGAGGTTTCCATGTTCTCGTTCACTTTTATCCAGCCAAGGGCATCGGTCTCTATGCCTCCAAGACCCGGATTTAGGATGTCGTGGTTGGGGGCACGTCCGGTAGCAACCAGAACTTCACTGGCTATCACAGCCTTTTCCTCGCCTGTGCGGCGGTCCCTGGCAAGGACCTTTTTACCTGCGGGAGAAACAGAGACTTCCATGACCTCATGATCTGTTAGTATTTCCATATGTTCAGACATCATGCGCCTGGCAAGAATGGATATCTCGGGCTCTTCGTCGGGAACGAAGTAAGGGTTCCTTCCGATTATTGTTACTTTCGAACCCATGGCTGAGAAGAAATGACCATACTCAGCGGCGATGTAGCCACCGCCTATTATTGCCAGGCTCTCGGGGAGCTCTTCCATAGAGAGCACCGTATCGCTTGTAAGGTAGCCGGTCTCCTCAAGACCCGCTATTGCAGGGATTGCAGGCTTTGAGCCTGTGCTCAGAAAGATCATTCCGGAGGAAATGGTCTCATCGCCCACCTGCATGGTGTAGGGTGCAACGAAACTGGCGGGAGCGTTATAGTAATCGATCCTTTTGTTATGAGAAAAACTGTGCCTTATATTGTCTATGTCTTTGGAGATGGCAGACCTCATTCTTTCCATCACAGCTCTGAAGTTTATGCTGTCAATGTGAGCATTGATACCGAAACTGCTGGCTGTGCCGATATCCCTTACAAGCTCTGCCGGATAGAGAAGCATCTTGGAAGGAATACAGCCTCTTGTGAGACAGATGCCGCCGGGTTCATCCTTATCGATGACAGCAATCCTCATATGAGGGTCAGCATCCAGCATGGGATAAACATAGTTAGTTCCTGAACCTGTGCCAATGACAATTAGATCGTATTCTTTCATATGAGTGCCCCGCAACAAAGTATTCCTGTGGAGATGAGATGTTATCGTGTTGCAACAGTAATTGGTGCTTCTGATTTAAATAAGAGACTTGAGACTTCGATATCTTAGCAACTGATTTGTTATAACCGGAAAAGAGCCAAAAAAGTAAAAAGGGTCTTATAACCCTTTACTTTTGAACGAGAGAGAAGCATGTAAGTAGAGTAAGTAATCATATAAAGAGTCTTTTGAACATATAATAGATTAGATATAATTCAAAATATACTTTCAAAAAGGTGTGCCTTCTATACCTCGGGGTACAACATGTGATCCTACGGGTTCGCCTCGCGCCTTGAACGTGCGTGCTTTCAGGATAAGCTCGTATATAGCATGCATAAGAACCTGAAAAATCGCGTCCCGTATCAGTGCGGGGAAAGAACAGGATGTTAAAAGGTCCATAGGAACAGAGATCGAAAAAAAAGACGATACGACCAGGACATTCTGTCAGGGTCATTACAATTGAGAGAGAAAGAGAAGGGTTAATAAGTGAGCTGGCAGCGATCCGTAGTTCCCGAAGACTCGCGTACTTCAGTACAATATGGAACGCTGGCGGACTTATCTGCTGTGTTCGGGATGGGTACAGGAATTGCCCCGCCGCTATGGCCGCCAGACTCACTTAAATGATGATGAAGGGTAAAGCCAAGGTCCGGATTCGAACCGGAATGGAATCGCTCTGCAGGCGATTGCGTAGCCGCTCCGCCACCTTGGCGCGATGAGCGATTTACCATTGAAAGCATTGGTTAAATACTTTACCTTTGAAATATCGCGTATAATTTGCATGCACGTATCAGATTTCGCCTGGACAAAGTAAAGATAGATAGGCACGGATGGTTAGTAGCCGCGGACTCAACACCTCGTTACCTTGGTGCGTACATCCCGACCCTATCAAACCGGTCTTTTACCGGGATCCTTAATGCAGTCTCTTTTCAGGTTAGATTTCGAGCTTAGATGCATTCAGCTCTTATTCCTTAGCGCGTAGCTGCTCGGCGTTGCCTTGTCAGACAACCGATACACCAGTGGCGCCGCTACCCTGTTCCTCTCGTACTAAAGGTAGCTTACCCTCAGACCACGAACACCTCTAGTAGATAGTAACCGACCTGTCTCACGACGGTCTAAACCCAGCTCACGATCTCCTTTAATAGGCGAACAACCTCACCCTTGGCCGCTGCTGCACGGCCAGGATGGAAAGAACCGACATCGAAGTAGCAAGCTGCCGGGTCGATATGTGCTCTTGCCGGCAACAACTCAATTATCCCCGAGGTAACTTTTCTGTCATTTTTGGCCCGCACCAAGCGGGACACAAAAGTTCGCTAGAACCGACTTTCGTCTCGTCATCCACTACTGTGCTGAATAACGTCAGGCTGACTTATGCTCTTGCACTCTTCAGTGGGTTTCCGACCCACTTGAGTCAACCATTGTGCGCCCTTGATATCTTTTCAAGGGCGTCCCGCCCCAGGCAAACTGCCTACCTATCGGGGTCCTCCTCGCGGAGTTAGGATCGTAATCTCAGAAGGGTAGTGTCCCAATTGTGACTCCACCGATGCTGGCGCACCGGTTTCGACGTCTCCTACCTACACTGTACATCCAAGATCACAACCCAACGACAGGCTGCAGTAAAGCTCTACGGGGTCTTCACTTCCCCCTAGAGGTCTCTAGACTGTGCACTAGAAAGTAAGCTTCACCGGACTCTGGCTAGGGACAGTAGAGCTCTCATTGATCCATTCATGCAAGTCGCCAATTAAGCGACAAGGTACTACGCTACCTTAAGAGGGTCATAGTTACCCCCGCCGTTTACAGGCCCTTCGTTCCGTTGGACCGGATGTTCAGGTACCTGCACTGGGCAGGATTCAGAAATCGTACTAGCCCTTACGGGTTTGCGATTTCCTATGTTGATATTAGACAGTTAGAGCTCTCTTGTCACTGCGACCTGCTGTCTACACAGCAGGCACTCCTTCTCCCGAAGTTACGGAGCTAATTTGCCGAATTCCCTTAGCCAAAATACTCCGACACGCCTAAGCCTTTTCAGCTAGGGGCACCTGTGTCAGTTCTCGGTACGGACTCATGACTCCCTTTTCACGGGTTCCCGGGTGCAGCTGACTTTCGCCGTCACACATTCATCCACTTCTCGCCATTACGGCTCTCCATGGATTTCGGTGCTTGGACAGCGCGACAGCGCTGCTCAACCTGCCCAAAAACGTCAGTTTTATTGTCATGAGGTACAGGAATATTAACCTGTTTCCCTTTTGGCGTACTCGACTTACGGTACGTCTTAGGACCGACTAACCCTCGGCTGACGAACATTGCCGAGGAAACCTGGCCCCTTCGGCGGTTAGGATTCTCACCTAACTATGCTGCTACTGTTACCAGGATTTTCGTTTCCGCACGGTCCACAGGACTTCACAGCCCTGCTTCTGCCCGAACGCAACGCCTTTCTACAAGATCACCTTACGGTGCTCCGTGGTATCGGTGGTCGACTTGAGCCCCGTCCATTTTCGGGGCCCAAAACCTCGACTGGTGAGCTGTTACGCACTCTTTAAAGGATAGCTGCTTCTAAGCTAACCTTCCAGCTGTCTAGGGCTTAGGACGCCCTTTAGTAATAACACTTAGTCGACACTTGGGGACCTTAACCACGGGCTGGGTTGTCTCCCTTACGGACTACAAGCTTACCCCAGTAGCCCGGACTCCGACCTTCTACGATGACAGTAGTTTTGGAGTTTGACAGGAGGATGAGGGATTTCTCCCCCGGGGCCTCCAATCAGTGCTCTACTCCACCGTCGATCTCCAGTCAGGTCATGCTACGGCATGTTTCGAAAGGAACCAGCTGTTGCCGGGTTAGATTAGCCTTTCACTCCGAGACGTAGGTCACACGAATGATTTGCAGATCAATACCGCTTGCGGTCCTCCACGTAGCTTTCGCCACGCTTCAACCTGCCCACGCCTAGATCACCCGGCTTCGGGTCGTACCCTAATGACTCCACGCACTTGTATACGTCGCTCCTCACCCGTGAGGGTTGCGAGCATGTTGCTTTCGCTTCGGCTTCCTAAGTAAAAAGTTAGCCATCGCCATTTGGATACACTCCCTGGCCCGTTCTTCAAAACGTAAGATATGACATTGGCAGTGATGCCCGTACTGCAGCCTCGCGACTGTTTCCTTCGCATCAAAGGTCCTTTAACGCCATATCGCTCCATCGCCTCCAGGTTTCAGGCACTTTTAACCTCCCTTCTTGGGGTACTTTTCAGTTTTCGGTCACCCTACTAGTTCGCTATCGGTCTCAAGATGTATTTAGTTTTGGAAGTTGGTGCCTCCCAAATTCGCGCGGGATTTCCGACCCACGCTACTCAGGCTATTTCCCAGATCCTTTGATCCTGATCTACGTGACTATCACACTCTGTGGTCTAACGTTCCAGAAAAGTTCAATAAGGATCGAGTGGGATCTTTAGGAAGAGCCTATAACACCACATCTCCCGCTCGTTCCCGGCGGGATTCAGTTTGAACTGTGCCGTGTTCATTCGCCATTACTAGCGGCATCTCTTCGATTTCTTTTCCTGCCCCTACTAAGATGTTTCAATTCGGGGCGTTCCCGATCATTACTGATCAGCACGTAAAACGTGCTAGGAAGACCCATTAGGAGATCCCAGGTTCATTGGTTCCATGCACCTACCCTGGGCTTATCGCAGCTTGGCACGTCCCTCGTCAGCACTTGAGCCGAGCCATCCACCTGAAGGCATAATTACCAGAGTCCATCTCACTTTGTCCAGTGAGCGTCTGATATATGCATGCGTATACACGATATCATTATGGTCTGCATGGGGTTGCTGACCACTTCATCCTTCCCAGGCAACATTACTTGCCTGGTGCACTTTGAGTGGACTTGCTGGGATTCGAACCCAGGGCCTTCGCCTTGCAAAGGCGACGATCTTCCAACTGATCTACAAGCCCTTGGTGGATCCCAGTGGATCCTTGTGGTTTTTGGATCTGGCAGTTTTTCGATTTCTGACCGGTTGTGATGATCGGCGTTGTGCCGATCAGCTTAGGAGGTGATCCAGCCGCAGATTCCCCTACGGCTACCTTGTTACGACTTAACCCCCCTTGCAAAATTTAGGTTCGAACACGGCATGAATCCGTGCCCTCACCCATACCTCACTCGGGTGGTTTGACGGGCGGTGTGTGCAAGGAGCAGGGACGTATTCACCGCGCTATATTGAAACGCGATTACTACGGATTCCAGCTTCACGAGGGCGAGTTGCAGCCCTCGATCCGAACTAAGGCCGGGTTTATGAGATTACCAACCCCTTTCGGGGTAGGGACCCATTGTCCCGGTCATTGTAGCCCGCGTGTAGCCCTGGAGATTCGGGGCATACTGACCTACCGTAGCCCGCACCTTCCTCCGCTTTAGCAGCGGCGGTCCCCACAGAGTACCCATCATCCCGAAGGATATGCTGGCAACAGTGGGCACGGGTCTCGCTCGTTGCCTGACTTAACAGGATGCTTCACAGTACGAACTGACGACGGCCATGCACCTCCTCTCAGCGATTCAGGTAAGACCTTCAGCCTGACCTACATATTGCTGTCGCCCCAGGTGAGTTTTCCGGCGTTGAGTCCAATTAAACCGCAGGCTCCACCCGTTGTAGTGCTCCCCCGCCAATTCCTTTAAGTTTCAGCCTTGCGGCCGTACTTCCCAGGTGGCTCGCTTCACGGCTTCCCTGCGGCACCTGAAACGGTCGCACCATCCCAGACACCTAGCGAGCATCGTTTACGGCTGGGACTACCCGGGTATCTAATCCGGTTCGTGCCCCCAGCTTTCGTCCCTCACCGTCGAACCCGTTCTGGTAAGACGCCTTCGCCACTGGTGGTCCCACAAGGATTACAAGATTTCACTCCTACCCCTGTAGTACCTCTTACCTCTCCCGGTTCCAAGTCTGACAGTATCCCCCAGAAGCCTAACAGTTGAGCTGTCAGATTTCCCGGAAGACTGATCAAACCGGCTACGGACCCTTTAGACCCAATAATAATGGCCACCACTCGGGCCGCCGGTGTTACCGCGGCGGCTGGCACCGGTCTTGCCCGGCCCTTGCTAACACATGTGATTTATACATGCGGACAGCCAACACATGGTGCTGGCACTCAGTGTCCCCTTATCGCGGTTTCCCGCATTGTAAAGTTTTCGCGCCTGCTGCGCCCCGTAGGGCCTGGATTCATGTCTCAGAATCCATCTCCGGGCTCTTGCTCTCACAACCCGTACCCGTCGTAGGCTAGTAGGTACATTACACCCACTACTACCTGATAGGCCGCAGATCCATCCTAAGGCGCCGGAGCTTTTAACCACAGAGCATTCCAGCATCTATGGCTTATCCGGTATTATCCCCAGTTTCCCGGGGTTATTCCAGACCTTAGGGCAGGTTGTCCACGTGTTACTGAGCAGTACGCCATGTTCACGAAGAACATTTGACTCGCATGGCTTAGTCGAACACTGATAGCAGTGACCGCTGGCAGGATCAACCAGAATTGTTGATCACACACAAATTGTTTGGAAGTCATTTAAGGAATCGATCGGAGAAATTCTATCGTTTGAAGAGAATTTTCCTTTCTGCACATTAGTTTGGTTAATTCCTTTGTTGTAGTATATATATACACTACCGGTCAGAATTAACCGAACTGCCAAATCCAACGTCAGACAGGAAATAACTCCTGCCTCCACTTGCTATTTAGGCGGTGATTGTAATTGTTTTCCCGCATTTCGCGAGGACTGCTAAAAGAGCGCGATCTTATATAAAGCTTCCGACCCGCCCGGGTCGAAGGCAAAGATCCGTATCATTTACCAGCGCATTGTTTCCCCGCACGTTGCGAGGACTTCTTTAAAGGCATTGTTCCTATATATACCTTCCGACAACATTGTGCCGAGGGCATATTTAGGAGGCCTTCCGCATAGATTGGATGGTATTCCACCATATTTCTATCGGGATTTTAACTATTGATGTTAATTCGATATATAGATTGTGGCCATCACAACCACTGCATTCCAGCCCTTGTAGGAACGCCAGGATACAACATGTGCGCCCAAACCAAAAATACAGATTTAATTCCCAATAATGCAATCCAGATACACAAGAAACAGGAAGCATATACGCAACATTTAACAACGAATGATACATAGCAGTACTATAAATCCGAGAATAATCGATTTAATAAGGAGAGGAATATCACTGCAAAGAAAAAATGCCACCACGGAAAGCTCTGAACTTGATGCAGTCACCAGGGTCAGAACTCCGCGCAAAGAGAACAAAGAAGTACTTGCGATCGTCGAGAACATGCTTGGAGCAAACCACGTCAGACTCAGATGTATGGACGGTGTGGTAAGAATGGGTAGAATACCCGGTTCCATGAAAAAGAAAACATGGATACGCGAGGGTGATATTGTGATAGCAGTACCATGGGACTTCCAGAATGAAAAAGCAGAGGTCATATGGAAATACACACGTCCGCAGGTAAACTGGCTGGAGCGTAAAGGATACCTGAAAGGTTAATCAATAATGAAAAAGGAAGTTACGAAAGAAGTACAACGCATCGACACTCTAAATGATAAGATGCGCATGAGGCGCAAAGACAGCAATGCACTCAAAGTAATTGAAAATGTATTTGACGATGCCACCCTCAAAACCCTTTACACGATATGTAACAAGGGTATACTAAAAGCGCTCGGCGGTTCTATCAGCACCGGCAAAGAGGCAAATGTATTCCTGGCGGAAGGAGAAGACAGGAATCTTGCGATCAAGATATACAGGATATCTTCAAGCACATTCAACTCCATGGAGGAATACATACTTGGAGATCCGAGATTCCGCAATATCAGGCACTCCAAGCGTGACATTATATTTGCCTGGACAAAAAAAGAACACAGGAACCTGGAACGTGCGATCGAGGCAGGGGTAAAAGTGCCCGTACCTATAATTTCCGAGCGTAATGTACTTGTCATGGAATTCATGGGCAAGGACGAAAGATCGTACCCACAGTTAAAAGAAGCAGGAGTTAGCAGCGAAAGTGCCAAAGCTACTTTTGATACCATTATCAAATATATGGAACTGCTCTACACAAAGGCCAACCTTGTGCACGGAGACCTGAGCGAATATAACATCCTGATCGATCCAGACACCCTGGAACCCATATTCATCGACATGGGGCAATCAGTCACTCTTGAACATCCCAGGGCACAGGAATTCCTGCGGAGAGACATAGAGAATATAGTACGCTATTTTAAGAAATATGGAATTGATGCAGATTCCGAAAAGCTCTATTCGACCATTCGGGAAATAAAAGATAACGCCCAATAGAGTAACTGAGCATTATAAACATACACGGTAGATTCACTATGACACATGTAAAAGTTCCAAAGGATAGAATTGGTGCCATCATTGGTCCCAAAGGTAGCGTTAAACAACTTATCGAAAGCAAATCAGGTGCCGAGCTGAATATCGACAGTGAGAATGGAGTGGTAGAGATCATTCCAGGAGAAGAACCTGTTGGAGCAATGCGGGCTGCAGAAGTGGTGAACGCCATCTCAAGAGGGTTCAACCCGGAAAAGACCCTTGGCATGCTTGACGATGATATGCTGATGCTTGAAGTAATGGACCTCTCCAAGATAACCGACACCCAGAAAGACCTTCTCCGCTTAAAGGGCCGCATTATCGGCAAAGGCGGAAAGACCAGAGAAATTACCGAAAGGCTCATAGGAGTAAAGATATCGGTTTACGGGAAGACAGTAAGCATCATAGGAGGACCCGAACAGAACCAAATTGCAAGGACATCCATTGAAATGCTTATAAATGGGGCATCTCACGGAAGCGTATATAGTTTCCTGGAGAAAAAGAGGCAGGAACTTCTTCAGTCCAGGCTTGACTACTACGGATGAGGTTGAATACATTACAGGAAAAATATTTAAATCAATTAGAATGATATACCATCGGTGCAACTATGAGAGGCTATCTTACCAGGTCCGAAACAAAGATGTATGCCATCTTTGCATTGATCTTGCTGCCCATAGCAGTCCTGTGCTACAATAAAAGTCTGTACATAGGAACCATATCATACTTCTGGCTGATGATCATACTTCTTCTGATGATGGCAGGCTCATTCATAGAAATACCGGTTGCAACCATACGTTCCAGGAAAAATGAACAGCTATCCAGGTTTGCACCCCTGATGGAAGATATATATGCCGTCCCCCTTGTCAAGGAACTTAATAACGGCAAGGAAAGAGTGTTCGATACTACAATTACAGTGAACATGGGAGGATTTATAATTCCTGCAATAGCCATAATCTATCTTTTGTTCACACAGCCAAACAACACGGTCCTTGAGATATTGCTCATAATGATAGTCGCTGTTACTCTTCTGTCAGAAATGGTGAACGGTGTCGGAACTGTTGTTCCGGAATACATCGGTATACTGGCCATTCCCTTTTCGCTGCTGATAGCTCCCCATGAAGCAGCATCAGTAACATTCATTGCAGGAATAGGGGGCATACTGCTTGGAGTAACAGCCATGACACTAACTTTCAATAAAGAAAAGTACGGCAGTGCCTACCTGAACATAGGCGGTGCCGGAAGCTTTAAGGCGATCTATGTAACAGCTCTTCTAGCAAGCCTAATATCATACTTCACCTGATGAAGATCCTGTTCTTTCAGCCCTGCGTTTTTCCATTCTTGCCTGCAGCACAGTTGGTGGCAGATTCAATGCACGATATTTGGCGATTCCTGAGTTTGTGAACCTGAAAGGCTGCGGCGTATGGTCCACGCGTGTCGCCCTCATTTTCTGCACAGCCATCACCGGCATGGGAGTAGTATCTATGTCATTGGTCGGGACAAAGTCCAGAAATATGACCCCGTCTCCAAGGAAATCGAAATCGTCGAATTCTTTCGTGTCGATACCGTGGGTCTTTTCAGTGATGAGCAGAGATGTGATCATGTTCTTTTTCAGCAATCTGTGAAGTCCGCGCCATGCTACAGAGGTTCTGAAATCTCCCGGAGCGGTGAAGACATTCAATGAATCGAAGGCAACACGATCTGGTTTATGAGAATCGATTATTTCGATCATCTCTTCAGAAGTCAGCATTGAGACACCGAATATCTCCAGATAGCCATCGTCAATGTACTTCCCGACATCCCATCCAAAACGGGCAAAATGCTGGACCAATTGCTGGGCTCTTTCCTCAAATGAGAAAAAGATACACCTTTCCCCATTCTTCACACCTTCCATAAGATACTGCATTGAAAAGGTAGTTTTCCCTGTACCGGGAGGACCTGTAACAATAACAGCAAATCCTTTAGGGAAGCCACCTTCAAGGAAATCATCAAGCCCGGGAATGCCCGTGCTTATACGCTTGATGATACGGTCAATGTTCTGGGTATCTAGTTTAGCCTTGAAACGAGTAGCATCAAGATTAAGTAGTGCTTTTTCAAGCACAACGTTCTTTGCACCAAGTTCTTTTTCATACCTATCAAGAATCTTGATAGCATCAGCACTTAATGTAGTATGAATAGGGAATTTTGTTTTCATCACACCACCATGTACATAATAACGCATTATATATTTAAAATGTTATGGTATTACATGCACAAGTAAATTCTCATGTTCATACGTCATTATCATCGTCGCCATCATTCCCATCGTCATCTTCATGGACAGTCAGGCCTCTCCCCGGAAGGAAATTACCGCGTCCCCGAGAAGCAATTATCTCACCGTCCCATACAATCTCGCCCCTGGCTATCGTGTATTGAGGAAAGATACCTTCCATCCCCTCATAAGGGGTCCACCCAGCCTTACTATGCAGGCGGTCCCCTTTTATCTCGCTCGACTGGTGCGTGTCCACAACTATCAGGTCCGCATCATACCCTTCCGCGAACACTCCTTTGGAATAATGATCAAGGCCAAATATCCGGGCAGGATTCCTGCTTGTAACATCGATCATTCTTTCCAGCGGCAAGAGGTTCCTTTTCACAGCAGTGAGCATAAGAGGAAGTAAAGTCTCAACTCCCGGTACACCTGATGGCGCTTTCTTTATATCCGCCTCTTTTTCGGCTTCAGTATGCGGGGCATGATCAGATGCTACCATGTCTATAGTACCATCATTGAGCGCGTTCATAAGGGCCTTGACATCATGATGGCCCCGCAGAGGAGGGTTCATTTTCCCGAACGAACCAAGGCGCTCCCAATCCTTTGTTGAAAGGAAGAGGTGATGAGGAGTCACCTCACAGGTCATCCCCGAAGGAGAAGAGGACTTATGGGCAACATACTTCTCCTTGCGCAGCAGTCCCACCGTCTCCAGGGCACTTATATGGCAGAAATGGGCTTTTGTTTTGTTCTTCTTCACAAGCCCAATAGCCTTTTCGACTGCAATAGCCTCACACAGATTGGGCCTGGCCCTCGAATGGGACTGCGGAGAATGGTCATCCTTTAGATAAGCTTCGCATTGCAGCCTCATAGCTTCGTCCTCTGCATGAATGCATGCCATCGAACCAAGGCCTGTAATGACGGACAATGCCTCATCCAGGGTTTCCTCACTGATATTTAACTCCCCTGTAGACTGGGCCATGAATATCTCACCAAAGGCGATCACTCCAAGGCCCCAGAGCTCGGCAAGCTTTTCGATGTTCCCGGTGACGCCTCCGTAAATGCCAAAATCGATGACAGATTTGCGGTTTGCAAGTTTGAGCTTTTCCCTGAATGACTTCCTGTCGGTTGTCGGAGGCATCGTATTAGGATGCTCCAGGACCGTGGTAATACCCCCTGCTGCCGCAGAACAGGAGCCGGTATACCAATCCTCTTTTTGTGTCAGTCCGGGCTCCCGGAAATGCACATGTACATCGATACCCGAAGGCAAAGTAAGGGAGCCTTCTGCATCAATGACCTGATCCAGTCTCTGGATATCTATATCTTTCCCTATCTTTGCGATCTTCCCGTTCCGGACCAGTACCTCGGCCGGCTGAAGATAATTATTGAAGAAAACTCTTGTGTTCTTTATAAGAATATCTGGCATAACACCATTTATATTATTCAGTGTATATGCATGTTATGATAGATAGCAGGTTTCCAGGATGGGAAATCCAGTACATCATATTTCAATTACTCAGAACATAAAAACACAACTACAGACTCTATAGGTAATATACACATAAATATATAGTTCGCAGATAGCATGAAAGAATATATATTATCAATAGAGAAGTATTATGTATTCCATCGGCCCTAGGTCTACTGTTAACAAAACAAGATGTATGAAAGTAAACTGAAAGGTGAAGTACTAAATGTCTCATGGAAGGTTAAAAATCGTTTCCGTTTTTTCTATTGCACTCCTGCTTATGATATCAGTGTTCATGGGCATTGGTTGTGTAGACAGCAATGAAGTGACCGATAACACATCAGATAACGAGAATGCAGGCTCTTCCGGCATCACTGTGAAAGGCTCTGATACGGTATTGCCGCTCTCCCAGGCTGAGGCCGAGGATTTCATGATGGAGAATTCCGACAAGAGAGTCACAGTCATTGGAGGAGGTTCCGGAGTAGGGATCGCAGCACTCATTGATGGTGAGATAGAGATCGCAATGGCTTCAAGAGAGATGAAAGGATCCGAAATAGAGGCGGCCAGGCAGAACGGGATTGAGCCTATTGAGCACACTATCGCATGGGATGGAATTGCAGTCGTCGTAAATCCAGAGAACCCCGTCTCACAGCTTACTTATGAACAGCTGCAGGGGATATATGATGGAAATATCAGCAACTGGAAAGATGTCGGTGGAGAGGACCGTCAGATAGCAGTCATCACCCGTGACAGCAGCTCCGGCACATATGAATATTTCAAAGAAGAAATACTCGTAGACAGGGAATACCGCCCTGACGCACTCGTCCAGCCAGCTACCGGAGGAATAGTCGAGGAAGTATCCAGGAACGAAGGAGCAATAGGCTACATTGGGTTCGCATACCTGGATGGCAGCACAAAAGCAGTCGCACTTGATGGAGGAGAAGGGTATGTTGAAGCAACTGAAGAGAACATCCTCAGTGGGACATACCCCCTGTCAAGACCGCTCTACTACTATACTAACGGCGAACCCCAGGGTGATACTAAGGAATTCATAGACTTCGTCATGAGCCCGACAGGCCAGGCAGTGGTTTCCGAAATAGGATACTTCCCCGCAGAGTAACAGTATGCGGCAGGCAGAGTAGGATAGCAGATGTTCAAAAGAAATAAAACGGAAAAGGGGATAGAGTCGCTACTATTTGTGTCTGCAGCCGTGGCGGTGCTGACCCTTTTCCTTCTCTGTGTTTTTTTATTCAGGGATGGAATCCTGCTTTTCAAGGATTACCCCCTTAGCAGCTTTTTGACCGAGAGGAACTGGTACCCCACATCCGTGAACCCTCGCTTCGGACTTCTGCCCCTATTCCTGGGCTCGGTCATCGTGACAGTCGGAGCCCTGATGTTTGCGGTACCCCTGGGCATAGCGTCAGCGATATACATCTCAGAACTTGCGAGCCCTAAGGCCGCAGGCATATTGAAGCCTTTCACCGAAATACTTGCAGGCATCCCTTCAGTGGTATTCGGCTTCTTCGGTCTTGTAGTGCTTGTTCCCTTGATACAGGATGCACTTGACCTTCGCACCGGGCAGACCGCACTTACAGGGTCAATAATGCTTGGAATAATGGCACTGCCTACGATCATCTCAATATCGGAGGATGCGATCAGTTCCGTTCCAAGAGCTATAAAAGAAGGCTCTCTTGCGCTGGGGTCCACAAAATGGCAGACCATCCATAAAGTGACGGTACCTGCGGCGCTTTCAGGAATATCGGCAGGAGTGATGCTTGGTATAGGACGTGCCATAGGTGAGACTATGACACTGATGATGGTCACAGGAAACACGGCCATAATACCAGGGTTTCCCTCCGGGCTGTTCGAACCTGTAAGGACAATGCCGGCCACCATTGCACTGGAAATGGGAGAGGTCCCTCAGGGAAGCGACCATTTCTATGCGCTTTTTGCGATCGGGTCCGTGCTGTTCATAATCACATTTGTTATCAACATTATAGCTGACCATATTAAGAACAGGTACAAGTTCAAGCTGTGATAAAATGTTCCCAAATGCAAAAACAAATCAGAAGATAGCTTTTACCCTCCTGGGAATGGCCATGGGACTTGTGGTGCTTTTTATCCTGATCATCCTGTACTATGTCATCTATAATGGCTACAGCGTGATCAGTCTGGAGTTTCTGACAAGCATGCCAGCAAAGAGAATGACAGCAGGCGGCATATATCCGGCATTGATCGGGACCATATACCTGATCATAGGCTCGATGGCATTCGCCCTTCCTATGGGGATCCTTGCAGCCATCTACCTGAATGAGTATGCAAAACCCGGAAAGACTACATGGGTAATCGAGATGGCTATAAGCAACCTTGCGGGAACTCCGTCCGTGGTGTTTGGCCTGTTCGGGCTTGCAATGTTTGTAAAATATATCGGATTCGGGCCGTCGATACTTGCGGCCTCCCTTACACTGGCACTGCTGATCCTGCCGGTCATAATAAGGGCAAGCCAGGAAGCCCTTATCACAGTCCCCAGGGAATACCGTGAAGCTTCACTTGCCCTGGGAGTTACGAAGTGGCAGACCATCCGCAGGGTCGTGCTCCCTGCTGCAATTCCCGGAATGGTTACGGGAGCCATATTAAGTGTAGGGAGAGTTGCCGGCGAAACTGCGCCGATATTGCTGACAGGTGCAGCATACTTCCTCCCAAGATTGCCGGAATCGGCGTTCTCTCAGTTCATGGCGCTCCCTTACCACTTGTTCGTGCTTGCCACGTCAGGCACCAATATAGCGCAAACAAGGCCTATCCAGTACGGCACGGCATTAGTGCTGCTCATGATCGTGCTCGGAGTGAACTTTTTTGCCATTGCCATACGAAACCATTACAGGAAGAAGATGCACAGGTAAGATTACAGCCCAAGATTGCGATAATGATAAAATAGATCAGAGGTACATTTAATGTCAGATGATTTTACAAATGGTACAGAGATAGAAGTCAGAGGCCTCAACCTGTGGTACGGCACAAACCATGCCTTGCATGACATATCTATCGACATACCGAAGAATAGCGTAACAGCCTTTATAGGCCCCTCAGGTTGCGGAAAATCAACTTTCCTGAGGTGTCTCAACCGGATGAACGACCTTATTCCCGGCTGCAGGATAGAAGGTAAAGTAAATATAAGTGGCCAGGATATATATAATAAAGATGTGGATGTAGTCGATCTTCGGAAAAAGGTTGGAATGGTATTCCAGAAACCGAATCCTTTCCCAATGTCGATACACGACAATGTTGCTTACGGTCCCCGGATCCACGGCGCAGCTAAGAAAGAGGTCGGCGGCATAGTTGAATACGCACTCCGGTCAGGCGCCCTGTGGGATGAAGTCTCGGGCAGGCTGAGTACTTCAGCCCTTGACCTCAGCGGCGGGCAGCAGCAAAGGCTCTGTATCGCAAGGACCCTTGCAGTGAAACCTGAGGTCATACTCTTTGACGAACCGTGCAGTTCACTAGATCCCATATCCACGAGTAAGATAGAGGACCTGATACTGGAACTGAAAAAGCAATATACAATAGTTATCGTGACCCATAATATGCAGCAGGCTGCAAGGATATCCGATCATACGGCCTTCTTCCTCCTGGGAGACCTGATAGAGTTCGGGAGGACCGAGCAGATATTTGAAAGCCCGCAAAAGAAAGAAACCGAGGACTATATTACAGGAAGGTTTGGGTAAATATGACACGTACGCAATACCATAACGATCTGGATGCTCTTAAAAGGAATATAATTGAAATGGGAGAAAAATCCCATAGGCTGATCGTCGATTCCGTAAAAGCCCTTGATTCAAGGGATATCGAACTTGCAGGGAATGTAGTCCAGAGAGATAAGGAAATCGATGATTATGACCTAAAGATAGAAAGATTCATTTCCCAGCTTATAGCACGGCAGAGCCCGACAGCCGGAGATATGAGGCTTGTAACATCATGTTTTAAAATATCGCTTGACCTTGAGAGGATGAGCGATAATGCAGTGGATATTGCCAAAGGGACCAGATACCTTAAAGAAGGGTATACAAGACCTCCGGGTAATATCTTAAAAATGGCGGAACTGGGACAGGAGATGCTCAGGCAGTCCATGAAGGCTTTTGATACGCTGGATGAAGATCTTGCAAGAGCGACAGCCAGGGAAGATGACAAGATAGACAGGCTTTTCTATGAGACACAGAAGGAACTCATAGAAATGATGAGCCAGGACAGGTCGATGATAAACAATGCCTCTTACCTGCTGTTCGTTATACGCTACCTTGAGCGCATCGGTGACCACGCCTGTAATATTTGCGAAAGTGTCATCTACATGGCCTCGGGTGAAAGGGTGGATCTGAATTAAAATAAAGAAAAAGATAAAGGAAAATTAAGGATCTGGCTAGAAATCTGACAGCGAGCTCTGGGATCTGACCGAGGGAGAGCTGTCAGAAGGTTTTTCCTCTCTTTTCTTCCTGTTATTTACTGGTGACTCCTTTGGTTTGTCCGAGAAATCGAACAGGCCTTTTTGTTTAGAGTCATAGTCAAGGTTGCCAATATCCACGCCGAAGGCATCCAGTATCCTTTGGACGGGCGGGAGCACCTGCTTTTTTATATAGTAGTCCACATCTATAGGGATGTTGTGCTCCCTTACGTATTCGGGGTCTTCGGCGCGGTTAACGAACAGGTCCTTGCCAGCAATTATGACAAACGGGATACGTTCACCAACAGCCGGGGGAGATCCTGTCCTTTCCTCAATCTTCTCAACGACCGTGAGATGTGGCTGCTTGTTCTTGTACCTGGAAGCGTTCTTTGAGAACATGCGCGTCATAGTAAGGTCGTCGATTATATCCTTGTCCTTGCGGACATCGATATTCCTTACACGGTCCACCACTTCGCGGACGTGGGCTACCGCTGCCTCGACCTTGCCTTCCTTCAGTACAAGTTCAAGTACCCTGTTAAGGGTCTTGGATGTAAGCTCGCACCAGTCCCTCCTGACGGTTTCCATGCCCTTGACCTTTATAGAATCCTTCCAGCCGTCCCCGGAGCGTTCGAACATCCATAAAGCGTACCGCTTCTTTGCAAGAAGGAGACCCCTCTTTGCTATTGACTCGAACTCAAGCTCCATGGGATCCGGCAGCGAGGCCGAGACCATTACTGCTATCTTATTGCCTACAAGCTCGGCATCGTCAAGAGAGATAATGCTCTTTGAAGTGCACTGGACGAACACACTGTCCGTATCCCCATATACTACGGAGAGAGAGATCACCCTGTCATCTGCAGTGATAGCGTCGGCCTCTTCAGTAAATAGAGCCTTGCTGTCCCGCAGTATGACCTTATTGATCGTACCGTTGATAATGGAGCGCGTGTTAAGAATGTTCTCCCTTCCAAAACTTGTGACTGCATTTGCAAGCGGAAGACTGTAAAGCCTTGCCCTCGTATAACCGGAATAACCATAGAAACTGTTAAGCAGGATCTTCAGTGCAAGCTGAGTGGCATCAAGGACACGGTGCTCTTCTTCCGTTACAGCGTTCCTCATGAGTTTTTTGGTCTCGACTCTCCTGCGCAGAAGGTTCTCCAGAATAGTGGGCATTATGCCCTTTGAAATATCTGCAGGCACAAACTCCCCGCCCGACGGAGGTTTTACGGTCTCTCCCTGAGGGCGTTCCTTCTCTACCACAGTCGTATAGCAGAGGTTGTGTGCCATCATTATGGTCGGATAGAGGGACTTGTAGTCCATTATGATGATGTTCTCAAGGAGACCTTTCTTAGGTTCCAGGACCTCGCCACCTTTGAGTCCTTCACTGTTGAGGTTCCTGAAGTTCACCTCATCATCAGAGGGTTTGGGAGGGATGACACGATCCCTTTTACCGTACTCCCGCAGCAGCAGGTTATCTACCATAGAGGTCTGTCCGCCATCGACCACTTCCTGCAGCACGGAGCCGCTCACCCTGGATACTGCAATATACTTGTCAATCAGCCGAAGCTTCATGAAGAGCTCCAGGGCAAGTTCCGAGTCACGCTGTGCATAATCAATAAAACGCAGTATCTTCTCCCCGGAATCGTTCCAGTGCTCTTCCATCTCGGAGGGAGCGACATCCAGCTTTTCCATATCGAGTAACTCTTTTGCTACATTGCGGAGAGTATAGCGTTTCAGGCTGTACTGGGTCCTTATCAGAGGCAGGGCATCGACAACGACCCTGCCGGGCATTGATACCATTGTACGGATGCCGATCTTACGGTAACTGAGCAGCCTGCCATCCCTGCCTGTTACGGGTCTGACAGTGCTTACCGGATCGTTCAGGATGGTTACTCTGTCAACAATGTAGGGTATGTCGAAATCCAGGATGTTGTAGCCACCGACAATATCCGGATCGTATTGCTGGAACACTTCGAAGAACCGGTTCAGCATGTCCGCTTCACTGCCGAATGTCTCGACATTCCCACCGACCCCTTCTACCTCTTTTGAGACAAGGACAATGGTATCATGTCCTTTAAATGCAGGACTGAAGGACAGGCTGACCATTATTATAGGAGATGTTTCAGGCATTGGCAGAGAGCCGCCCAGAGGCAGACATTCAATATCAAATGCAAGATGTTTCAGGGGAGCATTGGAGATCCTGTCGGTCTCTGTTATAGAGGATGCAGTAATGACATTATCGCAATACATCTTCGAGTCGGAAAAACTCACAGGCGAGGGAGAGGGCTCCACGGATACCCAGCTCATTCCGTGCAGTTCGCGGTCGATAAGGAAACGGTTCCTGAACAGTATGTCGGTCTCATATATCTCTTTCACCGCAGAGATAGCTGCTATCTCATCACGTATCTCGGGCACGTTGCCGGGATCATAAGTGATCACCTTGAGCATGGACTTTGGTGATGTCTGATATCCAATGGGCTCGAACTTCCGGACTACCTCTACCCTTTTTATAGCTGACGAGAAGCGCTCTCTGAGCAGTTCTCCGGCAGATTCCGGGTCGCTTTTCGTATTTACATAGAAATAAGGCTCAAATCCCGGCATAAAACAGCAGACGCTTCTGCCATCCTCTCCTCTTCCGAAAAGCCGGATGACAGGTCCTTTTTCCTCACGGACATAATCAGCGTCCAGTATCTGGAAATTCATGGATTCCCTTATGGTTGTACTATTCATATAGGTTTTGTTTTACTCCCTTCCAGCAGAATAAAGGATAATGGAAATGGATAGCATTTATTTCTGAAGGCGCTTATTAAATGCCGGAGAAAGATTATTTCTATTAAGCCGGAGAAATGTTCAATCAATTACATTGGGGGATGTAATTATTAAAGGGGGAAATCAGTATGAACCAAAATTACACAGACTACTGGTGGGTGTTCCCGGGATTCAAGCTTGAACGCGTGCTGTCAGGACTGAAACTGCCAGTGAATATTGCTTTTGTATCAAACCCGGGAGAGCGGAAAGAAGATCCCTTCTTTTATATCACAGAGCTATACGGCCAGGTAAAAGCAGTAACAAAAGACTATACAGTACATACTTATGCTGAAAGCCTGCTGGACTATGAGCCCACTCATGAGTTCCCCGGCAGTGGGGAGTCCGGCGTTATAGGGATCTGCGTCGAGCCTATTACAGGTGACCTGTTCATCTCGCTGGTATACAAAGAGAATGACGATACTAAAGCCAAGGTCGTAAGGACGAGCAGCAGGAACGGCCTGGAGATGGATTCATGGGAAACGGTCATAGACAACATACCTTCTACATTCCGCTCCCACCAGGTGCAGGCCGTGAGCATCGGGCCCGACAGTAAGCTGTACATCAACAACGGGGACGGCGGTGCGGCCGGGAAGGCCCAGGACGTTAATGATCTGCGGGGCAAGATACTCCGGCTGAACCTGGACGGCTCCATACCCTGGGACAATCCCTATCCTGATAATCCGGTGTTTGCCCGGGGCCTGAGGAATCCCTTTGGTGGAGTATGGAGAAGAAGCGATAATCATCTCTACATTTCGGATAACGGGCCGCATAAGGATGACCGCCTTGCAAGGATAGAACCTTACGGGAATTACGGATGGCCGGGGGATATGCGCAGAGGCTCCATATTCTGGTGGCATCACACCCAGGCTCCTACAGCGCTTGATTTCATGCAGGGAGGGCAGTTCCCTCCACAGTTCAATGACCACCTGTTCGTGGCACTGTTCGGGAACACCTACAGTGAAGGCAGAGTGGACGGGAAGGGCAAAAGGATCGTCAAGATTGAGCTGAACCCTGAGGCAAATGCAGTCAAGTCCTATGACGATTTCGTGATATATACGGGAAAAGGGCCCGCAACTCCCTGCGGCCTGGCCTTCGGGCCGGATGGATTGTACTTCTCGGACCTGCACGGGGAAAAGGATAGCGGAGGGAGCATATACAGAGTGACTATCGATACCCGGAAGCTGGAGGAGCTTATAGAGTACGGACAGGAGGAGGAATATCCCGGATTCTGGGCAGAGCTGCGGAGCTGGGCCAGGGCAAAAGGAATGACCACCTGATGGTCGGGGGTAAGTCAGGCATGAGAAGGGGATGCTGAATGGAATATACGAGAATAGCAGGGACCGATATGGAAGTATCCAGAATCGGACTGGGAACCCAGCCTATAGGTTATTTTGAGAGGGAAACTGGCATGCAGACCATCCGGAAGGCGCTTGACCAGGGCATCAACCTGATGGATACCGCGCCGGTATACGGGGACGGAAGGGCGGAAGAGATACTGGGGGAGATAATAAAAGACTATGACCGCGAGGAGATAGTCATCTCAAGCAAGACGGGAATGGAGAAAGTGAACGGTAAGTCTGTGAGAAATGCCAGTCCGAAGCTTATGGAGAAAACACTTAAGCAGTCGCTTGAGAGGCTCGGCACGGATCGCATAGACATTTTCCACATACACTGGCCTGACCCGCTTCACCCCTTCGAGGAAACTGCCAGGTTCATGGGGAAGCTCAGGGAGGAAGGAACGATCCGGGCTATTGGGGTAAGCAATTTCAGTTCCGAGCAGATCTATGATTTTTGCAGGTATGTCGAGGTGAATGTCTGCCAGCCTCCCTACAATGTTTTCGAGAGAGATATCGAGCTTGGGGTACTGCCCTTCTGCCAGAAGAACGACATAACCCTGATGGCCTACAGATCCCTCTGCCAGGGCCTGCTGACAGGAAAGATGAGACCGGATGCGGATTTCAGGGAGCATCCCGTCAAGAAGGCCGACCCCAAGTTCCAGCCCCCCAGATACCTACAATACCTGGAAGCGGTGGACAGGATAGACGGTTTCATAAGAGAGAAGCATGGAAGGACAGTGCTGGACCTGGCCATCCAGTGGATACTGGGCTACGATAATACCATAGCCCTCTGGGGCGGATGGAAGCCTGAACATATGGAGCCGGTCAACGATGTATTTGGCTGGCAGCCCGATCAGGAAACAAGGGACAGGGTGGTAGAAATGATCAAGAGGACTGTTAAGGACCCGGTGGGCCCCGGCTTCCTGGCGCCACCCACGAAATAGGTTTGTATCGCAATCGCAATAGAGGGCCCACTTTGGGATTTATCCTTTTTAACTTTATGCAGGATGGGCAGGAAACAGGTTTTTTACAGAGCCGATTTCCACTTGTTATAATATCAATAAATCTACAGTAAAAGTTAATGGTACTTAGAATTTACTTGCCTGATTTTTCAAAGAAAGAAGTATTATGAAATTGACCATCGGCACAGGAATTGGTGGCGGAGGCATGATAAACGGCAAACTGATCCATGGATTACTTCATCCTGAAATGGGACACATTCGTATTCCCCATGATTGGGAAAAAGATCCTTTTCCGGCTTGTGTCCATATCACTATGATTGTTTTGAAGGACTGGCTTCTGGAACGGCCATTTACAGCCGATGGGGGAAGCCTGCAGAGGGGTTGCCTGACAGGCATCCGGCTTGGAATCTAGAAGCACATTATATTGCGCTTGTATTAACCAGTTACATCTGCATACTGCCACCTGTCACCATGACGCATTACTTCTGCCTGCAGGCAATTGGCACACCGATCTTCTCATAATATCGTTTTACAAAATAGAGCTGCACGTTCTCACAAAAAAAGGAATGCAACAGCCGATTTCATAAAGGAAAATTGCGATCTCATCTTATATTCTCTGCAAGATGAGTGGATATCACAAGTAAAGGCAAGATCGATCTGCAAGCAATATATTTTACTTTTTGCGTATTCCTTAGGATAAAACGGGATCACATATCACAAATACAGTTACAGGTGAATCTTTCAAGAGGGAGTTAACAGATATCTATTTGGAGTGATCGGTTTATCTTTTCCTGGAAACATCCAGCAGAGCCCAGTCAGGCACCAGATGATATTGATGATATCGGACCGATCATAGATCACATCAGGGAAACAGGGCATAGAGATGTTGATCAATCAGGAGTGGGGAGCTATGATTTGCAAAGATTGTATTGTCGAGATGGAAAGTGCGGATTTAATTCATTTTGAGGAAGGCAGGGTGTTAAATGTACAGATCTGCCCTGCCTGTGGGACTGCGTGCGCGGAAGAATTGATGACAGTATGAGTTGACAACACTGGGAAAACTCATTCTAGATAGATTCTCAAATTCTCTCTAGGTTTTGGGATTCGGCCACAATAAAGTGGCCTCTCCCATGTTTTTAATTCAGCAACTGCATTAAGCTGGTTCAGGCACTTGATTGCCTGGCCTTAGAAGCCTTCCGCAAACAAAGACATCTCAAAACGCAATATAAGTTTTTTTTCTTTCTCTAGCTATATGTTGCCCGCCTGATCTTTTCTCCGCAGATTAGAGATTTGTCATAAAATCATACAGTACCATACTTAGAACTACCCCAGCTTTTTAAAAAAGAACTTCCAACGAAGCGAAAATATTAATGCATTGCAAAAAAGGATTACATGCCCGGAGCGTGACTCGAACACGCGACCTCCAGATGTCTCAGGAGATTTGGACGCACGGTTAAATATTCCCTATGAGTCTGGCGCCCCAACCGACTAGGCTATCCGGGCAATGCAGCATGTAAAAGGGTAAGGTTGTATTAAAGTGTGTCGATTGGATATCGCATACTATAACCTTGTTTTTATTAACAGTATTAAAAAAATAAGTGAGAAGGACCGGATCAGTACCCGGTTGCCTCAGCAAGATTAAGTATAGCCGCAGGGTCTGCAGAGTTTCCGCCGACAACGATCACAAAGCTTTCGTTGTTCCAGATATACTTGTACCTGGCAGCCTCAGTTCCGCCGGACGTGACGTAAGTCGTTATTCTGGTTGCCCCATGCTCATTAAAGGATTCCTCGGCAAAGCGCTCCCCCGTTGAAAGAGGCGTGAAGGTGGCTTTATACTGCTCAACAAAACCCTCCGCTGCGGAGCTGTCCTCCAGTTCGACGGCGTGGATGTAGTAATCCACCGCGTTTGTATCCTGGTAGAGTCCTTCCGCTGCGCCCTCAACATCCGGCATCTCCACATACTGCCTGCTAATTTCGCTTGCGGTCATAGCTCTTGAACCCAGATATTCAAAACCGGGAGCATCTTCAACAGCCACAATGCCGGCAGCATCCACATCAGACATTTCTCCGCCGTCGTTACCACCAATGCAGCCGGAGAGTGATAAAGTGATCATCATTATCGTAAATATGCTGCACACCAAAAGATTTCTGTTCAGTTTCATACGTAAAACCTCGAATTGCAAATATAGCATTCGCTGTTATCAAAACAAAATGCCTTAAAAAAAAGAATTGTAGAAGGGAAGATCCCTTCTAGCTTTTATCTATTGTTCGTTTAGTTCCTTCTTACAAGGTATGCGACTGCAAGGAGACCTGCAACTGCAAAGATTACTTCAAATCCTGGAGAAGGTTCTGCAGGAGTTTCGTTGCCGTCTACTGGAGTCTCATTGCCATCGACTGGAGTCTCATTGCCATCGACTGGAGTTTCATTACCATCGACTGGAGTCTCATTGCCGTCTACAGTCTCATTACCGTCCTCATCATCGTCTGGCTGGGTTACATTGTCGCCATCGATAGTCATTTCGACGAATGGGTAGTATCTGAGGTCGCTGCTGTCTGCAACCCTGAAGCTCATGCCCTGTGCAATTGAAATGTCCTTGTTTGCTGTAAGGGTCATTGAATTAGAGCTGGACAGTGTCAGAGAGTCGGTGCCGATTGTTGAAACTTCGAGTTTGTCGAATGCGTCCTCGTCCTCGATCTCAAGTACGTTCTCGTAGTCCATGAGCCAGACACCCTCGACAACTGCAAGGCTGTCAACCTGTCCCTGGAACACGTTGGTGACTGCGACCTTCATAACTGGTACATCATCCTCATCTGCTACATCGTCTGCTTCGTAGGTCCAGACAGCTGTACCGTTGGAAACATCAAGGATCTCATCTTCAACGAACTCTCCGTCCTTGGTGAACTCTATCCATACCTTGTCACCCTCGACATCGATCTGCTTTGCAGTAAGTGCATAGCCTTCTGGGAGCTCAAGAGCTGTGCCGGTTCTCAGGGTGTACTTGTCATCTGAGTCAAGGAGCAGCTTGGAGAGCTTGTCAGGAGTTGTGCTGGTCAATGGTATGTACTTCTCTGCGAAGAAACCTATGACATTGTACTGCTCGGTAAAGACGTCTTCTGCGGCGAAGTCAATCTGCTGGATAGTAGTGACGTATGTAAGGTTGCCTTCACCAATGGAACGGCCATTAACGTCTACTGACATAACCTCAGAGGATATGTTGTCATCAAGGTCATAGTAGAAGCCTGCGAAGTTAGAATAATCCCATTCTGCAACGCCATCGCCTTCAACAACTTCACCACGGATCTCGTATGTTCCGGATTCGGTGTACTCCTTCATGATAAAGAACCTGAGTGCGTCGCTGTTTGCAACCCTGAAGCTCATGCCCTGTGCAATAGAGATGTCCTTGTCCTTGGTAAGGGTCATTGAGTTGGAGTTGTTCAGTGTCAGAGAATCGGTGCCGATTGTTGCAACTTCGAGCTTGTCGAATGTGTCCTCGTCCTCGATCTCAAGTACGTTCTCGTAGTCCATGAGCCAGACACCCTCGACAACTGCAAGGCTGTCAACCTGTCCCTGGAACACGTTGGTGACTGCGACCTTC
>Ga0209347_1001065_pt1 | contig 51080 bp, 38 predicted proteins | sample AutmiccommuBRH23_FD_187382 | JGI IMG/M metagenome (GOLD analysis project Ga0209347, IMG submission 187382) | Deep subsurface microbial communities from Mt. Terri, Switzerland - Autotrophic microbial communities BRH/23 (SPAdes) (version 2) | ecosystem: Environmental > Aquatic > Deep subsurface >... | reverse complement strand
ATTTTGTAATTATTGATAATTGCGAATCAAGTTTTTCAACTATCAAAATTTGCTCATTATAACTACAAAATGGGACTACAAAATTTCTAATTGAATTTAATCCAACAGTTTTCTGAGCAGTTCCAGTTGCAGATATAGTTGCCTGGTCAGAAATTTGCTTTGATTGCATTAAATAAAACAACCAAGCACTATTTGTCAATGAAACTGGTCTTATAAGGCCAATATGACGCTGAAAGCAAAACTTTTTCTCGAAATCTACTAATACAGGAATTCCATACGAACCTGTAACTGTGTACAGGACATCACCCTTTTGTGGCTTTCTATAATCTAGCAAAGAATCATAATATAAGTCACTAACAAAAAAAGTATTTTCAAAATCAATAATATTGTTTTCAATATTTGATATAGTGATAAATGGAATTCCAACTTCTGATTTTTTGGGTGCTTGGTGATCTCCATCAGTTATATAATGACTTATTTCTGACAAAACTGTATAGGTCCAAGAATCAGGTAGCTTCCCATACACCTTATCAATTTTATAATTTCTAGTTTTACTAAAACTTGGAAATCTAGGCTTAACGGGCTTCCTTCCTTTTTTATTCCCTTTGTGCCATTCTAATAATGCTGCATTCCAATCATCCAATTCTTGTTTATAGTGTTCTCTACGTTCGTTTTCTATTTGTTTAAGAAGTATCTCTATTGACTCAGGATTATTGTCTTTTCTCCATTCCGCGGTCAGCTTACCTTCAAAAGCACTTTTTAATAAAGCCTGTCTGTACACTTCCAACTGTTGCTTTGCTTTTTGTAATCCTTTTTCAGCTTGGTCAAGTTCACTAAACAGGGATTCTATTTTGGAAACGATTCCTTGTTGCTCTTGCAGAGGCGCCAATGGGAAAGGCAATTGTGAAAACTTAGTTGCTGATAATTCGAGAAATGTAGTCCCGCTTGCAACCTTTTCCGCTTGTGATTTTAACGTTTGAAAGTAATAGTATACATATTCACTATTTAGTGATTTTGTTGGAATTAAATTCTTAAATCCCTGATTGGTTGCAAGGTCATTCTTTGCAATTACCGTGTAACCTATTGGTGCTCTCGATGAAAATAATATTGTACCTTTTGGTAATAGTTTTGCAGAAGAATAATCTAAACCCGTTTTTGATATGCTCCGATTCCCCTTTGAAATATATTTTTTATCGTATCCAGACAAGTCTGCCGGTGTTATCCATGAAATTTCATTACCCCAAAACTCATTATTTCGGGTTGAAGGTGTTCCTCCACTTTGAACAATTCCAATTTCGTCAATTGTTGTCCAAATCCACCCCTCTGGCAATTTATATGTCATTTCCTCTTTCTCCATTATTCAATTATTCCATCTCCGCAATTTCACGAATTATCATTTCCAGTATATCACTGCTTTCTTCACCCGAACCATAAGGCAAAGCGCTTTCAATTCCTTCAGTGATGTTTGGGTTTTCTAAAAGTTTAAGGCATTCGCTTTTTAAATATTCTTTGACACTTGGATTTGAAGCACTGATATTATCAACTATGTTTGAGCAATTATCTAAAATGTAAATGATATCCTCGAAATCGTGGCTTTGTCGTAAATCGTTTCCACCCCGGGAATTGTGCGCTTCAAATTTGGAAGCCAAATAATATTCCAGTGGAAATACAAAAACATTAGTTCCATCGGGAAGCGTTTTTTGTATTTTAATTTCAATCCCTTCTTCGTACCACCGGTTACTAAACCCAAGGACATCTGAATCAGTTGGCATAACATCAACTTTAATGTCTTTGTAAATCCATCTGCAAATTGGTGCACCTGCTGATGTATCGTTTTTAAAACCTCTGATTCTTAGGTTTTCTTCCATTTTTGCAAATTGGAGCCTTGAACTTATCTCAATTACACAATCGACATCAAGCGTTGGTCTGATTTCCGAAGCTGCCGGATTGTCAGCATAAAGTTCAGCAACCGCACCGCCAACAAAAACCATTTCTTCTTTTAACTCTCCCAAACCATTCGCAACAGTTAGCAGCATTATAATATTTGTACTAGGCATTTTTCAGGCGTTTATTTAATTCGTCGATTGCAATTTGTATTTCCCTAACACGACCAACCCGAATGGTGTCAACAATGGTTAGAAGCTCATAGAATAATTTGTCCTCCTGGACTATTTGGGGTAGAGTTTTATACAATGGTTCAATGGCTTGACCTCTGTGAGTACCTTTTGCATTAGCCCATACATAAATATCAGTATCAGATGAAATATGTTCTTTTATTGGTGAAGCAGAATGAGCAGTAGGAATTCCTTTAACAATAGCTCCCGGTTCAGTCGGAAAAACATATTTTAACCCGTAAACAAGGAACTCAGTAAAAGAATTGATATTAACTTTCCTCTTTTTACTATCAATAAGTTTTGCAATCTTACATCTATTAAGTGCTTCAGAAACTTCAGAAGGACTTATTCCAATAGCATTTGCAATATCAATGTTTCGCCACCTATCATCTTGCATCGCTATTACTTTTAGCAGCACTACGATATCTTGAGGACGCATACCATTATGTTTTTTCATAGCCTTACAATTAACAATTCGCGATTCGCGAATTACAAATATACAATTAGCATGACTCTAAACAAAATAAATATCTCTAGAATACAATTCCAGAGCAGTCAGCCTCCCATAACCTGTATGAACTCCATAAACACAACCTGTATCTATATTAACAACAGGATTTCCCGTTCTTATCCGATCTTCACTGATTGTATAAGGAATAGCACAATGACCGTGAAGAATTATCTTATCAATCAACTTTGGATGAGTATACTTCTCTCTGCATTTCCAAATCATGTGATAATTATCAGCGAAAGGATTGTAAATCTCATCATTAAAACCAGCATGTACAAATAGATGATTCTCATACTCATCATAGAGCTTCAATTGTCTAAAAAAGTCTATATAGTTAATTCCGAATTCTTTTACCGAGTTAATACCGAAACTTCGCAATGTTTCATATCCACCATTTTGAAACCATTTTGAAATATTTTTTTCGTCTTCAAAAGCATCAAGTAGCATGGCTTCATGATTTCCCAAGAGTGGAATAACATCATAACCATTTTCCGACAACTCAATGATAAAATCAACAACTTCTTTGCTTTTATCTCCTCTGTCAATGTAGTCACCAAGCAGAATAAGTTTGTCATCTTTTTGAAGTTGGATTTTGTTTTCTACCAATTCTTTTAAAGAATCGAAACATCCGTGAATATCTCCAATTGCAAAAAGTCTATTAATCATGGTCATGGTTTATAATCAAAAAATAAAAAGTAGACATCTAAGCTATTAAAATTTGGAACAGTAAAAACTAGTATTTTTAGTTTCTAATGGCGATAATTTTTTCGTTTTCCAGGCTTTAATTTTTTTCGTTTATGCCGTCCGACATTCTGTTCATAACGTTCACTTTTTAATTGGTAGGACAGCGATTTCAACAACTCCCTTTTGAAATTCTCCGTAAAACCGATCTTCTGATTCATGACGAACTTGACGTCCTGATTCAAACTCCTCTCAGCATAAAAATTCGGGCATTCGTCAAATTCAGAAAGCCGAATTGGATAGCGAACCGGAATACCGGCACCATCGGTTACAAAAGCAGCATGACCTTTTCCAAACCGTCGGATCTCAATGTTAAACATTTTCAGAGCCTGATCATACATGGCTTTTGAGTCGATAAACTCCATTTGATTGAGCTGTCCAAACAAACTCTCCAGGTTTTGCTTGAGATTCTTGCTGGAACCAGAAAAGCGATAGTTCAACTTCTGTGGATTTTCATCTTTGGCAAGCCCATATTTCTGCTCCAGGGACTTGATAAAACGCTGCGTCTTTTCCCGTTCGTAATTGTCTTTGATCTTCTTACCGGTCTCACAATCGATACGGGTAGAAACAATATGAAAATGTACCCGCTCAATATCGACATGCTTATACACCATGTACGGCTGGTTCCCGTACCCCAAGTGTTCCATCAGTTTACCAATCTCATTTCTGATACCGGCATCTCCTAACTTCACCAAATCGCTCACCGTCGGATTCACCGAAATATGCAGCCCCGGCTTTTTAACCCGGGTATTTCGCTCTTCTATCTCCTCAAAAATCCGGTACCGGTCATTCTTATCTCCCAGGAACGGATTCACAACCGGCATATTCTGACTGTGATAAAAACTGGCTTTCTGCCGTTCGACCTTCCGCTCGTTGTAAAACAAAGCGTTTTTCGTGCTGCAGGCCTGATGGATTTTAATAATCATGCTTGATCCCTTCTGCTGAAATTTATCGGAGGTGCTTTTGCAAAAGAATCAGGCAGTCCCGCATCCTGTCAAATGCCTGCTTGAGTAGTTGCCTGTCACTGTCATCTACCCGGTAACCGGAGAAAGAATTCATACGCTTGGAGAGTTGGTTCAGGTTCACCCCGATCTTATTGAGCTCATAGTCCAGGCTTTTCAACTGCTCGGTAGTCTCAGCATCCAGAGAAATCTGTTTTCGGTCCACAGTCCTGAAAATTCGGCTCCGCATATAGTCACTTCGGCAAGCATACTTTCCCCGTCTAACCCAGGAGTCAAGCCGAAGCTTTTCCTCTGGAGTCATCAATAGCTTGATTACGATTTCCCGCTTTTCCTTATCCGGTAACCTGGGCCGCATGGATTTCTTTTCTATGATTTTCGTTCTTTTTAGAGGGGAATGCAGATAACTTTTGGGGAATAGCTCCCGGCGTGCCGGGACAAGATGAAAAGGTATTTATGGCCATAAATACACAACTTGCATTCCCCTCTTTCTATAAAGATTTCCCCCTCTGATTTTCTTCTTCGTTTCATCTCCGAACGGGTCAAAAGAAAGGGAAGTCCAATTCGGATCTTCCCCTTCCTTGGAAACGAGACTTGACTAACTATTAACTCACTTTCTGTTTGGCTCCTTTGCTTTTCTCAGCCTTTTGTTCCTGGCTTTGCTCCTGATTTTCGCTTTTAAAATTTTTAAAGCTGATGTTGCGACCAGCAGCATCCACCTGGAGTGTTGCAGAGAACTTCTTATCATTCTTGCCGGTCATACCATCCACCGTCACTTTTTGTCCGGCTGCCAGTTTATCTTTCTGCTCGGCCGTCAGGGTAACTCCTTTGATCTTATCCGGAATCTGAATATATCGGGCCCGCAGCGGAATCATCTCATTGGTCTTGGGATCAATGCTCAGATAATAATTGTCCTTCTTCCCGTCACGTCCGGTCAACTCGACTGTTTTACCAAGGTTGCGATCATTTAGCAAAGCGCCTTTTTCTTCCTTTGAAAACTTATGTCCCAGGTATTCATCCGGCACATTAAGTCGTTGAATGGGGTGTAGTCGGATATCTACTGAGCCGTCTTCCTTACTTTGCAGACGGACTTTTGCAGGGATCTTATAGTCCTGATCACCCACTTTGGCGTTAACCGTGTAGAGCTTGTCCGAACGGTAGCCGTTCAGGAAATCGGTCATTTCCCGTTTTTCCATTTTTTCAATCAAATCGCGTTTGATTCCTACTTTTTCCAATTTGTCGAAAGGAATCTGGTCCATCGACATGCGTGTGTTTTGTTCCATGATCTTTTGATTTTAGGATTATTAATCGACTTCGTACACATGCTTTAGCCGGCGGTTGCGCTCGACAAAAGCCCGAAGTATTGTGTATGTTTCCTCCGGTTCTCGGATGGCATGCAACCAAAATTCCGGTGTAGTTTTATCTGAGGTGTATAGGATCAGGTTTCCCCGACCAAACAGGCGGTAGATCAGCGGACGATTAATTTCAAAGTCCTTCACACGATACAGCTCGATGTATTCGTGTTTCCGGTTGAAGATACCGGAGTGATACTCCAGCTCCTCGGGGGTAATTTCATAACGCATGCAGCTGGTCTTTACGATCCGGTAGGCCAAACGAATCAGCACGATGATGGTCAGATAGACCGGTAGTCTTTTCAGATGAACGGCAAGGTTTTCCGGGATGGGCACTTCCTCCAGAAAACGAGGGATTACTGTTCCCAACAGGATTAAAACAGCAACCATCATCAAGGTCAACAAGATGTATTTCAGGTTGACCAGTTGTGAAGGGCGACGTGTGATATAGCTTGTATTTTCATTCATGACTTGCTTGTTATTGGTTATTCAGATTGTTCTTTCTCTTCCAATCCTTGCGTTTGAATGATAATGGAGCGGATATCATTGCGGATGCGGGTCAGGTTGCGTTCCAATACCTCTTTGATATTATCAAAGCTGTAGAAGTCCGGAATGGGCTGATAGCGGCTTTCCTCACGCTCCAAAGCGGCAACATCGACCTTGATCAGACCATTGAAGTTCTTCTGACTGACAGCCTCTCCGAAGTTATCTGCCACCTGGCCGACCATATAGCCCTGAGGTAAGGTGGCAATCTTCCCTTCCGGCACGAGGTAGTCCAACTGGGTCGAGAAGGTAGAGGACTGGGTGTTCCGGTTAATATTTACAGACTGGCGTTCCTGCAGGATCTTGCCCATGCGATTTTGGATAAAGCGGGCTGTCTCACCGGCGGCCTGACCACAAAAGACATTGCCGATGTTGCTGGTAATGGCATTGGCCTGCTCCTTGCCGTAATCACGGATTAACTGGTCGATCGTCTGTACACCTAATAAAGTAGAGATCCGGTTACTCCGTGCAGTAGCAATCAGCGTGTCCAGTCCACGAAAGTAGATAGTTGGCAACTCGTCAAAGATCAGGGATGTCGGCCGCTGGTGCTTCTTGTTGATGACCTTCAGCATCCGAGTAATATAAAGCGATAGTACAGCACCGTACATTTCCACGCGAAGCGGGTTATTGGCAAGGCAAATCACTTTGGGATGCTCGGGATCATTGATGTCCAGAGAAAAGTCATCGCCTGAACAGATCCAGTACACCTGCGGGCTGATGATCTTGGAGATGGCTATCTTCAGGCTTCCCAGCTGCCCTTCCAGCTGTTCGCTGGCACCGCGCTTATGCGCATTGATAAAAGGATTGATAATACCGGCCACATCCTTCTCCTGCTCCAGTACGGCAAACAGGTCGTCATAGTCCAGCTGCAACAGTTCAATGGCATGAGGCAGGGTGCAGAATTCTCCGTCGCGGTACTTTTTCAAAAACCAGATAACAGCAGCAAAAAAGGAAACGGCACTTTCGGAGAAGAACTCCCCTTGCTTGCGGATCCATTCCCGATTCAGGTTATAGAGCACGGTTCGGGAGGATTCAAAGGCATCCACCGGGCTTTCCATCGATTCCGGAGCCAGGGGATTACAGCGGAAAGATTTCCGGATATCTTCAAAGTTGATCACATAAAATCGGGCCGATTCCGGCAAGTCTCCTTGTTTTCGCGCATGCAAAAAATGGTTATAAGTAACCAGCGACAGGTCTGGAAACTTGAAATCATAAACACACATGGAAAAACCTTTGGCCAGGTGTTGACGGATAAAAGGGAGGACCACCGAGAATGATTTCCCGGAACCGGGTGTACCGATAACCATTGTTGCCCGAAACGGGTTAACAATGTTGATCCTCCCATCCTTTTCCCTTCCCTTGTATTTATAGCTTGTTTCCAGGTTCACCGAGTATTCATTTTCCCGCACCAACTCTTCCTGTGGAAAGCTTTCGTTCTCGATGTTAAAGCGATCTTTCATCAGGTTCACATTAATCAGCTTGGAGATGTTATCAAAACCGATATTCAGCAGTACAAAACCGGCAAAGCTCATCGCCAAATAGGCCGTCGGGTATCGCTGGTAAATGAGCAGGCATCCCCAGTACAAAATCAGACCGGCCAGCACCTGACGGACAATCACCGCCACAGCCAATTCCCGGTCTTTATGCGCCCGGGTACCCATACAGGTAATGGACAGAAAGACCAGGCAGACAATTTTTGACTGATAGCGATCTGAAAGGAATTGCATGCGCTGCAGCTTTTCCACAAGTGGTCCAAACTCCGGGATCACCAGCCCCTGCTTTGTGAAGTAGCCAATACTTCCCATATAGAGTGAAAGGATCAGCAGCAGGTAGCAGAAAAAGCGAAACCCTTCGTGCAGTTTAACCAGTTCGTGCGGCTCGTGATTCATCCTTGGAAGATTGAAATGTTAGACGATTTGGTAATTAGAATGACAAAAGATCAGAGTTTCCGGGCTTTGAGAATATCCTTGTTTTTCAGCTCCAGGATCAGTTTGCGACCGGTATTGCCCAATGCTTTTTCATTCAGCTCGATGGTCAGTACCCGCTGATCAGGGATGGTCATCTTCGGGAACACAAACAGCTCCCGAACGCATGTTTCCCCGGGGATACAGGTCACGTGGTTACGCTGGTAATCCGGCAGAACCTGGTATTCCTGCACATTGGTGGCTTTGGTCTGCCGCTTGTCGGTGATCCACCAGTAGCAGCTTTCCACATCAAAGGACAGTTGGGTTGTATTCCAGATTTCAAGTTCGAAGAACAGGGCATCCTCATGCAGATGGATCGAGTTTAAACGGATCTGAATACCGTCTTTTTTTGCTTTCCGCTTCCGGTAGTTATGCCAGTGTTCATCGAGGATTTCATCGGACAGTTCCCGGAGGACATAGTCCGGCATCAGCTTACCACTAAACGTGTGCGCCTCCTGCGAGTCGAAGTCTTCGACCGGATACGTGATGGGCGCATCATTGCTATAGCTGAGTTCGAAGGAATAGATCCGGTCATCGCAGACCACCGTCAGAGAAGCCGTATCGTCAAACGGACGGGTGGCTTTGATGCGCACCAGGTTGGAGAGCTCCGGAACAACTTCAGCCTGCACCAGCGAATAATCGCCGGCCTGAACATAGTCCACTTTATCCGGACAAACCAGGTGGGTGGTTTTGGTATCGGACACGTGAAGCGTATTGCTTTTGTTTTGAGCGCACACAGCCAGTTGCAGCTGCACGCAAAAGATGATAATAATGGGTGCTTTCATGCTTTTTTTATTTGGATTGATTGATTAACCAGACTTGGGTATTTTTCTTGATGGTGACCCGTTTAATCCGGATCATTCGCAGCAGGGATTGAGCGGTACGGTCTGCAGCCTGCACACCGGCATAGGTCAGCGGGTTTTCTGTTACCCCGAACATCGATGAGGTGTTGGTGGAGCTGCCGACTTCTTTCAGCACCTTCCGGGAGGCATTATCCGGAACATAAAGGCCCTCCATCCCATCCAGGTCATAGACGTCGATATCGACCGGGACAAAGGAATCTCCGACCGGCAGGCGAGAAATAGCGATTCGAAGCCGTTCATTGGCTACCTCACAGGTACCATACAGAAAGCTTCCTGCCGGCAGCCGAATCCCCGTAATTGTCGCGTCATCCAGTAAGCGTAGCTTCAACCTGTTCCCGGTCAGCACAGTAGTGGTTTCATACACCTCAGCTTTTAGCTGTGAGCTCCCAACAGTTGATGGTTTGAAAACTGAAGTACTTCCCTTTTGAAGCTTAAAGGACTTTTCACGTTCTGCTTTCACTTGCTTTTGAAAAGCCTCCGCTTTTTGCAGGTTTAATCGCAGCGAATCATTTTGCCGGGAGAGCTGCTGGTTTTGACGAAAGACCTGGTCCAGCTCTTCAATACCGGTCACCGGCAGCGTGGAACCGGATTCTTTGGGGGATGAGTTGGTCGCTTTCGTCCCTTTTTGAGAATTCCTCGAAACAGTATTACGAACAGGAGGTTCTGGTTCAGCTTGCGTGTCCTCTCCGTCTTCCAGCTCTGTCCGGATTTGTTCTTCCCGCCGCTGAATATGTTTGAGTAATTCATCAGGATCACTGGTGTTTATTGCCAATTCTGTTGCCTTCGATGATCCGTCGCTAACATCTTCAGTAATTTCTTTTGGTTCATCAGATTCTGTTGAATCGACTTTGCTTCCCCCATCCTCTCCCAGAATGTTGTAATCGTGTGTTAGCGTAATATTCCCGGATGTCTGGTCGAGCTCGGTTTTATCGCGAATCTCCAGTTTATGATCGGCATCCGGAAGTTCATAATTCGCTCCGGGCCTGGCTTCTGCTGATTGTTCCGCTGTTTGCTCCGAGCCTGGATTTTCTCCTCCACCCAGAATATAAAAGATCAGCACGATAAAGGGGATCAGAACCAGTGGCAGGAACAACAGGGGCTTATTTCTTTTCAGGTATGCTTGCATTGATATGGCTTTTTAAAAGGTTTTCAAAGGAATCTACCGGCATCTCAAATCCGGGAGACTGAACCTCCTCCGGCTTTTGACTGAGCCCGGAATCCACCGGGGAAAACATCCCTCCGCTGCCGATCGACTGGTAAGTCAACCGGGGAAAGGGTAACAGGAAGGATAGCAGAAAGAGGACAAAGAGCGTACATAGTACCACCAGCCATTTGCGTTTGCGCTTGACCGGGTCAAGGGCCAGATCCCGGCTATCCAGTTGGTTCACCAGTCTGGTTAGCCGGCTGACATCCTCAAAGCGGGGTGCCTGCGGCCGGTTCGGATCATTTTTCTGATTTTGTGCATTCATCTTTTGTGAATTTTTGATGCTTAAAAGGATTTGCGTTTAAGGGTCTCCAGATCCCGGTTATCAGTGATCAGCCAGTTTTCAATCAGAAAGCCGTGCGGGTTATTTTCCGTCCGGCAGCTGTTGCGCAGCTGGCCGGTGGTCTCCAACCGACGGATGGTGATATTGGACTGGCGAACAATCCGCTGCCTGCCATAGTATTGAAACTGGTAGGGATAGGCTGAAAAGTCAATGTGCACGGAGTCGGTCTCCAGGGTCATACTAATGTTGGATGCGATCACCTGGTTGTACACATTGTTCTCTTTATAGGAGCGATGCTGGCGCATGGCTGAGCCATCAGCCAGGTAAAGGGCTTCCCGGGTATTGTTCTCGATGTACTGCTTATCGGGCTCCATGGTAAAGAAAAGCTCATGGAAGCGTTTGATATGATCCCGGGCTTCGGCCGGCCGGTTCTCCGAGATGTCTTCCCGAAGGGCCAGCAGCAGGGACTTACCGTTATCCAGTACATAGATCTTCTCCCGGGATCGTTCCACCAGCTTCAACGACCGGGTAAATACCCATCCGCTAAAACCGGTCATCACCAGACTAACGACCAGCAGTACATAGACGGTAAACCGGAATTTTCGTTGAATGTCAAAAACCTTTTTCATTGATTATTGATTAATGATGATTGATTATTTGCCACCTATTTCATGGCTCCTTTGGTGATGGCCATCACCGCGGCAGTGCGTACCAACCGGCTTCCCCCGGTACTGGTGCCGGAAGCATTGACAATCCAGGAGGCGATCTTGGGTACCATCATCAATCCTGCAATGCCGCAAAGCGGTACTACCAGGCTGGAGACGTAGTATAGCGAAGGCATATAGATCAGCGTACTTTTGATCTGCGTAATCTCAGCCTCCAAAACAAAGATCAACACCTCCTGCACCAGCGAGAGGATAATCAGGGCAATGGGCAAATACAGGTTGACATTGATAAAGCGGGCTATCCACCCCAGGTAGTTATCCTGAAAACCATCGAAGATGGAGATGGCAAAAACCAGCGGACCAAAGACAACCAGCAGCACACAAAATACCGTTCGCAGAAAAGCAATCAGGTAGATCAGCCCTTCAAACAGGGCTTCCAGCAGTTGACGGATGACGTCCATCACATAGAAATTGATCTGGTGCTGAAGAGCCCTCCCGGAAATGATGTTATAAGTGGTTAAAAGCATGTTGATTCCTTTATCCCAGAGCGTGGCTTCCTTCTCTTCATTTTCCTGAAAGGCCGGGAGATCAGTATACAGGATGGCTTCCTGCTTCTCCTCCAGCCGCTCAGCGACAATATGCTTTTTATCGGCATAGATGGATTCTGATAACTTAGTCAGTCCCTTGGTGGGTACCATGAGTAGCTGTACAAAGGGTCCCCAAAAGCTGATCACCAAAACCAGGGCAAAGGGACGTAGCAACGGGAGGAGCGATATCGGGTTATCGGCAATCAGCTGTTCATAGATTCGCTTGGAGATATAAAAGAAAGCGGCGATGCCTCCAATTGCCCGGGCCATATTCACCAGCAGGCGGGCATTATCCAGGCCTCCCTGGATCAGGACATCAGTAAAAGCAAAGAAATCGCTCGTTGAAATAACTTGTAGTAACATCTTTTAGATTTTTAGATTAATGGATATTCAGATTACTGCGATGGGCACAGAATCATCATTCAGACAAGAAAGAGTATGACCGGCCGGCTTCCCGGGCATAGTACTGGAAATAGTGGACTTTCCGGTAGGTATAGTCTGCATCGCCGATCTGCAGGTTCAGCTCCCGATAGATCTCAGCAAAGGCGTCCAGCTTCTGACCGTGATCGGTCTGCAGCAGATTCACGGAGATAAAGCGGACGAGCAGTCCGTCAGCATCTTTCTCCAGGATGTTTTTCAGCCAGCTGCAGCCATCCAGTTTATCCAATCGGTTTAAACTTTGATAGAGGCGGATAAAGGCGGCTGCCAGGTTGTAGATATCGGGAAGTTCATCTGAGCGGGAGTCGAACAGTTTTTGCTCGATGTCTTTTTGTCCCTGGGTGTTGTCACGTATCCCCTCAGTAGCTTCCTGCCTTTTTTTCATCTGGATCTTTTCAAATAGCTTCTCAATCAGCTTCATCAGGTTAATCCTTGTGACATCGGCATAGCCTTCCGAATCAGATACCGGCAAAGCTCCTACTTCCATGTAATAGTGCGTTGGCCAGTAACGGACAAAAAAGTGCGGCCTTGGGAATAACCAGCCTTTAAACGATACAAAGGATAATGGATAATCTCCCCCCATCTCCGGGTAATAGCCGTGCCAGGGTTTGATGTCAATCAACTGGGCTTTCACGGAACTGGTGGATAGACTTAGCGCGATAATCAGAGCGATCAGACAGCTTACTTTTTTCATCTGTAAATTCATTTTCCGGGTTAATTATGCTTTTGGGAATGGCGGATCAGTTGTACAGCGAATAGTAGAAGGCAAAGCTTTTCAGCTGGCCGGACTCATAGCTTTTCTGGTAAGAGGCGTACAGCAATTTGTTATACAGGTAGCAGATCGTGCCGTAGTGCTTGCGGACATCTTCATAGATCCCGTTGATGGTATCATAGCGCTGCTTGTCATCCATCAAAAAGAGGTTGTCTTTGACAATCGCATTCAGGACCGTTGTAGTCAGCTGGCGGCTGTCATCCAGTATCAAATCGAAAGATTGCACGATCGCTGCGGCCTGTTTTGGAGTGAAGTTCCCGTCTTTTACCAGCAGGGGCACTTTGTCGGTGTACACCCGGATAATCTTATCCAGCATGTTCTTGGTCTCTTTGATCCGTTTGTAATCCTTGATTAAGGCCGATACACGCTGCAGGCTTTCCAGCATCTGCTGATCAATCCCCAACAGCTCTCCGGTCAATCCTTTGATGTCCCCATTCAGCACTTTGATCAACACATTGTACCAGTTGATATCAGCCAGGATTCCCTTTTCCTGATCCCAAAGCGCTTCCCGTTGAATACCGGCACCGACATCGGTGACCGGTGTTTGTGCATGAGATTTGGTCCAGGGCAAACTGACTAATAGAAGTGCCACAAGAGGCAAGAGCATTTTCCTGGTTTTGATTTTCGCATTCATGTCAAATGGATTTTAAGATTTCTAAAAAGGATGTTGATGGGCCCTTAGCGAGCTTTGTGCGGATCAGCTCTTTCTCACCTTGCTCCGAGGTATAGCAGTAGTATTCCGGGCGGCTGACTTCCAGTGCATAGACCTGCGAGTGACTGCCCAGCCCGATAAAGACTTCTTTGAGTTTGCGCCCCGAGGGCAGGTTCTTATTAATCGACAGGATTTGTTCTTTCTGGAATTCTGACAGGCCTAGGGTCTCACTGATCCCGTCAAACTTGTTGCGAAATTTGCTCATGTCCAGCAAAATTCGGGTATCAGCGTTGTTGATTACAGCATCCCGGATCACCGGTGAGGAGATGACATCATCTACTTCCTGGGTAACCACCATGGCCTCACCAAAAAACTTGCGGATAGTCTTATAAAAATACTTGATGTAGGAGGCCATCTGGGGGGTGGCAATGGCTTTCCAGGCTTCTTCAATGCAGATCACTTTGCGTACACCCTTGAGTCGGCGCATCTTCTGCATGAAAATATCGATGATAATCAGGGTGGCGACCGGAAAAATGATGGGTGAATCCTTGATATTATCCAGTTCAAATACCAAAAACGGGCAACGGAAAAACTCATCGGTGGCCATCTGCCGGTTCAGCAGGTAGTCATACTCCCCTCCCCGGTAATACTTGGAGAGGATAAAGAAAAACTCATTGGTGTTAAAATCCAGCGATTGTTCCCGAACCAGCTTTGGAATATATTCCCGGCAAAACTCAAAGTAGCTGTTAAAGGATCGTTCCGGGATCGTCTCCGACTCGAAAAAAACGGTTACCGAATGGGCAATCACATCCTTTTCCATCTCAGAAAGGTTCTCCTTATAGATCGTGTAGATCACTGACAGGATGGTCTGTTTACGTTCGATATCCAGCTCCCCATCCAGAATAAAGGGATTAAACGAAACCGGATTCTCTGCTGTAAATTCGATCATCATGGCTCCTCCTTGTGCTTTTAATCGCTCATTAAGGTAGCCGGTCAGCAGCTCATAGCTTCGCCCGACATCCAGCAGTACGATATGGCAGTTTTCACTTTCGGCATATTGGCGCAACAGGTGATTGGTAAAAAAAGATTTTCCGGAGCCGGAACCACCGATAATGATTTTATTGCGGTTATGGATCAGGTGTCTTTCCATGGGCTCATCCGAGATATCGATCCTGACCGGGCAGCCTTCCAACCGGTCTGACAGCCGGATAAAAAAGTCCGATTGGCTATTTCGAATCGCTCCCTCAAAGCCGGTCAGGCAGCAGGCCTGCGGTACTTGGGTCGTGAAAAGTTCTGTTTCCGGAAGCTGCGTGGAATATGGCAGGCAGGCAAAAAACAGCATGGGCAGATCATGGGTATGCCGGTACGGGAAACAGTTCATCAGCGAAAAGGCGGAAGCTGTTTCACTTTTATGCTGCTTCAGATCCGCCAGAGACGGGTCAAACAACAGGACGTTAAAGTGGGTTTTGACAATCTTCTCGCCCGAGGTTTGCACCTGGTCCAGAAACGATTCAATCAGCCCGGCGTTGATCTTATTTTCCGAAGAAAACTTCGAGAGGCTGTAGATCTTCTTGTAACTGCCTTCCAGGTAGGCTTTGATCTCCTGCTGTTCGGGAATAAAAATAAACTGGTTGGTGATATGCGAAAACGGCAGGTGATAACTCACCGGATAGACGAAAGAGACTGGTAGTCCGGTTTGCGGATGTCCGCTCCAGGGTTGCAGTTCTCCTGGGATATGGGAATAGTCACTTAGGGAAAGGACTTCCACAAACTGATCCATCACTTTGAGCCGGTCGCGAAAATCAATTCCTCCGAGCACCGGATGATCATCGGTAAAGTTCAGGCTCAAAAAGCGTTCAATCAGTCCCAGTGATTTGTCATCACCGCCGGCGTCAGCCCCTTTAAGCACCTGGCAACCGATCCCGTTTTGCGAGAGGATAGCTATCACATTTCCTTTCAATTCATCCAGCTGGTCAAAACGCAGCTTGTCAGCCTGCCGTTGCCTCCGGGAAAGGATCAGGGCTGATTCCAGGTAGCTTTTCAAAAGTCCACGGTTGAGCAGGCTGATATAGAGAAAGCATTCATGGCTTAATGATTCGCGGCCCCCAAAGTGCTGGAGGTAGCTGTTGTTCAGACTGGCTGAGCCTGATGTCTTTCCAGAGGTTACAGTGCCTTCCGCCTGAAAATCACGAAGCTGGAACAGGTCTTGCTTATGCAATAAGGTTCCCGGGGGGAGCAGGTTAATCATCCGCTGAAAGGTATCATGCAGACCATAAAGTTTCTCCCGGCTGCAGGACAGAACTTCCGGAAGCCGGAGGCGAAAACCGATGGTCAGGTCCAGGTTATTGGAGACCAGCACATCACCATTAAAGCCCAAAAGCGGCAGAATATTTTCAAGATTTTTTATTTTCATCTTTGTTCTCCCTGATTGGTTTGGTTGGAATAATTGATTCGTCGTTTGCAACTGATAAATTGAGGCAGTTTGCGGGCTGTCTTTTTCTTTCCCCAGCCTTCCGGCCCATAGCGCTTCTGGATCTTGTTCAGCCGGTAGAGGTAGGCAAACATGGCGGGGATAATCAGCCCGACTGCAGGAAACACGCCTAGCAGGATGTAGATTCCTGAGAAGGCAAAAAAGGCCGCGATGATCCCATACAGTGCCCGGAAAACCAAAGGGCCCGAAAGCCCTTTGATATACAACCGGGTATCCACTTTTTTGACCGGGTAGCTTTCCATTAGCCAAAGAAGGATTTGATAACCACCCCCACCAGGATCAAAAACAGGCAGGCTCCAAACCAGCCCATAATGGCCTTTTGGGTATCCTGGTCTCCACTCTGCCACTTGATATACACGCGGACTCCTCCGATCAGCCCGACAACAGCGCCGATGGCAATAATCAGGTTGGAAACGGGGTCAACATACGAGTTCACCTCTGCTGTGGCCTGGTCAATACCGGCAGAGGATTGGGCTGCCACATACTGAGCACCGGTCAAAAGGATGACAGCAAAAGCTGCCAGTCTTTGAAAAATAGCTTGCTTGCGTTTTTTCATTGCTTGTTAAATTTTAAGGGTTATTGTTGAAACTGGACTTGTTCCAGGATTGCCGGTAAGCTGGGATCACCCTGGCGGGTAAAGCAGCTGATGGCGTAGCCTTCATCCAGTCCGGTTTCCTCATAAAAGGATACAGGCAGGGGAATATCACTTTCCCAGGGGAATGGCAGGATCTCCGAAGGCAGGTCTGAGGAGTGAACTGCAACGGGGTTCAATTCCTGCGACAGGAATGAGGGCGATTGTTCCTCTTCAAAGAGGCTGTGCTGATTACGTCGTCTTTCTTTTGAAAAAGCATTCAGAATAACAGACAGGTACCAGAACACCAGGGCTAGCAGAATAAAACTGCCAAACTCTCCCCAACTGATTTGATCGATTCCAAACATTTTCGCTTCTGTTTAAGGTTTTGCTTTTGATGGCGATAAGCAGCCAGGAACTAAAAAGCTAGTGACTGATCGCCGGAACAAAGCTTGGAAAGTCGGAGGAAAAAAATTGTATAGTTGTTGTCAGGTACGGTGTTTTTTATTGTTAACAACAACAATAAGGACTAGCTGATTTTTAATGCGTTTTGGTGGGAATTCATTCGAAGTTGGGAGAAAGTTGAAGAATATCGGATATTCTTTGAACTTGTTTGATTTGTTTTGGTGGTTGAAAAAATTTTACCTCAAAGAAAGAAAAAAGGCAAAAAAAGAAAGAAAGCCGATGCTTAAAGCCGGACGGGGGCAAATTGCAAGGCTGATTCGCCGCTTATCGGTATCAAAATCGAAGAATTGATCGCCAAAAAACAGAGGCAAGGCGAATCACTTGCACGGCCTTGTCATTTGGTTTTACTGGCCGGCTATATTGGCTTTTCTTTTGGTTTTGACTGAAACGATTACCTCTCAAAAGTTTTTGAGTGCGGGCGGGCTAAAGGCAAGTGTAGCGCCGAAGCAAAGCCTGCGACGAGAAGGGGCTTCTCTGGCCGTGGGGTGCTTAGCGGATTCGGAGTGAAGATAAGCGACTGAAGCGACCGGTTCTGCCCGGCGATAGCGGGCAGAAAAAGGAAGCGTTTGAGCGAAACGTAGCGATGGTTCCACGGCACTGGGGAAATACCTTACAAAAGGATATCGAACAACTGAAAAACAACTGGTTTGATCTAACAAAACACGAAAGTTGCCGCCGCAGTGAAGCCCCGAGGTAGTCAGGCCTTAGCCTGGCTCCGGTGGGTGCAACGAAGGGCGACATCTTTCTTTTACCACCGAGGCTTTTGAGCGTAGCGCGAAGCTGGCGGAGCGATCAGGCCGCAGGTTCCCCTACTTTTCCGATACGTCAGCCCCATCAATAGCCCTATCAATCAATGAGATCACTTGCATTGCAAATGCTAAATTCAGAAAACAACAACGAATTATTAATTTTGCAATCAACATGGTAACAAAGCGCTCAACAATGAAGAATCATCAAATTACAATTCAGAAACTAACAACCAACAACATCGGTCAACTACAGGAAATCGGCAAACAAACTTTTGTGGAAACCTTTCAGGCAAGTAATAGTGTTGAGAATATGAATGCGTATTTGGAAAAATCATTTTCCAACAAGAAACTGGCAAAAGAACTGGCTAATCCATACTCTGAGTTTTACTTTGCCCTCGCAAACACAACAGTGGTTGGATACCTGAAAGTTAACTGGGGACCATCCCAAACCGAGAACACGGATGAAAATGGACTGGAAATTGAACGAATTTACGTTCTTAAGGAATTTCACGGGAAAAAAGTCGGACAAGTTCTCTACGAGAAAGCAATCGAAATATCCACGCAAAAAGAAGTAGACTTTGTATGGCTGGGTGTTTGGGAAGAAAACCAAAGAGCTATTCGGTTCTATCAGAAAAATGGCTTTGAGGCTTTTGACAAGCATGTATTTCAGCTGGGGGATGACAAACAGACAGATATCTTGATGAAACGAAAAATCTGAGACTTCCGGAGAAGTTTTCAAACACACCAAACACCTCTACATCGAAACCAATAGCCACAAGATCATCAAATATCTTGCGGCTATCTGGGGATTGTTTCTATGTCAATATTACATCGAATACATGTTACCGGAATAAACCTAAAAAACAATCGGAAAGTTAACATTTCTGTCAAATTAGCTTCTTTTGTCCTTCGCCTTCTTATCAAAAGCAACTAGATTAAACATCTCCCGCATCCGGCTCCGGACGCGGTTCCCGTAGCGTTCTTCCAATTCAGTTGCAGACAGGTTGGTTGTGGCATGGGTCAACACTCCTCCGCTGACAAACTGATCGTAACGACTTAGCAGAATCTCGGCCATCACATTACATTCCGTTCCGAAATACTTCACCGATCTGTCAATTCCCAGGTCATCGAAACACCAGATTTGCGGAATAATCTGCCCTCCCAGATTACGCATGGCTCCCTTGCTGTAACGGGCAATCACCGAGTAACCATCCTTTTCGAGCTCGAAGCTAATCTCCCTGCAAGCTTTAATCCGGTACTGCTTTTCCGGCGGAAAAAAGTAGTCCAACAGCGACAAAAGGGCTGATTTGCCGCATCCAACGGGACCACTCAGCAGAATTCCTTTTCGGGGACTAATTCCGGCCTTGTCACAGCTCTCGTGATCACCGATGGCATAAACCAACAATTTGCCAATTAGCTCCCGATCCTCCTGGTAAATTTTGAATTGATTGCCGAATATCAACTGACCGGCTTCTTCCAACCACGCAAAACAGCCCGGCAGGTTGAAGTGGTAAAATCCGTCTTTTAACACTGCCACATCCTTATAGGGGTTCAGAGAAATCTTTGTCGCCTGAGACATGGTAATGGTTGTCTTTTTTTCCATTTTTTCCTTCTCCATTTTTCCATTTTTTTGAAGGGGACTGTTTATTATCCTTTATACTGTTTGTAATGTTTATATAAGAGGTCTCACCAGCGTTATCAGTACCTCTATCAGCACCTTTATCATTAGCTTTATCACCAGCTTTATCAAATCTGATACAGCTAACCTGGCTTCCGGTGTTGGGTGAAAACGATGGTTTGTAGCAAATATATCCCCACTCATCCAGCTGCTTAATACAGCGGCTATAGGTATTCACCGATCCGATCCGCGAGAAGAACATCAATTCCTCCCGGGAAATTGGAAACGGATTTCGAAAGCGGTTCTGGTTCCATTGGCGAAACAGGGCCAGGTACAGGCTGACATGAAAAGGGGTCAGCCTCCCGTCTTCCGCCAACCGAAGGTAGAAGCCTTCCAGGTGACGGATATAATTCATCGGCGACGATCAAAAGAAAGCCGGTTATTGACCTGGTTCTCTTCCAGCATCTTTCGAATATCTTCGTAGTCGTAAAAGATGTTTCCACCGACTTTAGTGAAAGGCAGGCTGCCGTTGACTCGAAGGTTTTGAAGGGTTCCCGGTGAAATCCCCAGTAGTTTTCTAACTTCCCAGGATTTAAGCCACTTCTTGGCGGGCTGGCCGCTCTGCTCTTTTAGTAGTTTTCTGAGCTCTTCGAACAACTCAAGTTTGAATTCGCGAAGGTCATCGGTCGTGATAATTTCTGATGGCATAACGTTTAATTTTAAATGATACATTTTGAACTTCTCCAAATTTGCACCCTTTAAAAATTAAAAGTTGTATAGTAGTTGTCAGGTTACGTGTTTTATATGGTTAAACAAGCCTGGCTTTATTGCATTGCCAAACGGCTCGCCTTGATCGTTTTTTCCCAATCAGCACCTTTCACCACTTGTTGTTCCTGCAATAGGCGTTGAAAGCAGCTTTTATGGATTTCGCGCATCTCATCAAGCCGATGCTGTGGAACATTTAGAATTTGTAGCACTCTTGCTGACTGATCTTTCAACAGGTGAAAACAGGAAAACGGGCAGTTCTCATCTGGTTTGGCAAATGGGCAAGCAATAAAAAGAGGGATTAAGTCGACGTTTTTTTCAAATTTCGGATTATTATAGATCATACTAGGTTGGTTGTGTAGTTAACGGGAATTTAGAGTTCTTGTCTATTTCAACAAAAAAGAGGCGTGAGACCATAGCCTACTGCTATCCAGGCAACGCCAATCGCCCATACAACAAATAAGTACAGCCCACGCCAAAACGTGAGCGTTCCACTTATTATTCCTGTTGTATTTTCTATTTTGGCGTTTTTAGATAGCAAGAATAAAAAGCCAACGCTTTCTATATTTTTTTGACCAGAATCACTATTCAGGCCTTTCTTCATCTACGTATGTTCGAAAGCAAAGATATAAAACATGGTTGTATGATTTAATTTTAAATCGGCTTATTCAAAAAACTTATCTATTCTTTCCTTAAGGAAAGCAGTTAGTCTATCCAAAAAATCTGTAGGCTTATTTCTGCTCCTAATTCTACTCCAACACTGGGAAGTGTCCAGTTCAATATTAAACATGCATTCAAAAGCGCGGGTAAGCTCAGCTATTTTAACATGACCATTATTGACTTCTCCGCTTGCATGAATCGCGTAAATTAACTCGACAAGGTCTACTTTGCTTCCGGTCCAACGAAGCTTGGATTTCCGCAGGAGTGCATTCATCTGTTCGCGGGGAGCATATTTCAATATCTCATGGGCAATATAATCAAGCAAAAGATCATAAGCCTTGATCAGTGAAAAGGTATGGTCATGCCAAGTGAAAAATTGTTCATCCAGCAAAGCAATATGGTTCCGCAGTTGGACAGGTATCTCCCCTTCATCCCGAAGAAAATATTTCTCATCCAAATGAGTGAAACCACAACGGTAGTATTGTACCTTGATCTGGTGTTCATCAAAGTAAGCTAAAATCTGCCTTTGCTGTTCAACCAGTTTTCCGGCATAAATAGAAGTGTCAGTTCTTAACCGGACACTTTCCAGTTCAAATACTGCCTGAAAGTACAACATCTGACTGTATACCTCCGGCTTGATTTGTTTAAAGAAAAGAATTTCCGAACCCTTGTCGGGAAACCCTTTCGTTACGACTAACTCTCGCAGTTGATCCAAGGTCAGTTTACACTGTCCAATGGCATATTCCAACTGTCCGTAAAACTGATCTGAAACTTGCTCTTTCCTTGAAAGTGCCCTTTTCAGATTCTCAGTGATCTGAATATAATTTCTCATGGCAAAAAATTAAACGTATATGACTATTCTTTATAATCGTCTTGACACTACACACATAAAGCATATGCAGCAACGGTTTAATTTCTTCCTTGCAACCCTTTTAAATACCTAATTCAATCCCGGGAACAATAGAGTCTCCCGGGATTTTCTTCAAAAAAGAAGAGATCTAACTAAAAACTAACCAATAAATCAAGAATACATTCTATCATAGGAATTATTTATCCAAGTATAAACGTCAGCTCAGTGTACTTCTATCAATTCAAGCACCCTACTTGAATATTCATGTTTTAAGGGTAGCTCAATCCCGCTACTCATCAGAAATCCACCACTAAAAACCTGTTTTTCAATTGATAATGATTCCTTATTTTCTGCATTCAGTTCAACAATCCGATACTGCTTATTTGCATCCAGACCAGCCATTCGGAAACGAGGAAGTACCTGACCATGATAATGTTCAGTTTTAAAAGCAAAAAATACAGCACGGTCTTTTTCAGGAGCACAATACATCAACGAAGCAACACCTTTATTATCATACGGAGAGATTAACCGGTACAAATCGCCTTGTTGCACAACCGGACGGATCTCCTTATAATTGTTAATGGCCTTTCTTGCAAATATCTTTTCTTCGTCCGTCATATCTTTGGGCTGCATTTCCATCCCCAAACGTCCGGTCATTGCTACATCAAAACGAAATTTCAAAGGCATTAATCGTTCTGTCTGATGGTTAGGAGAAGAACCGACATGCGAAGCCATTGCCACAGCAGGGAAGAAATAAGAGATACCCCATTGCATATAAATCCGCTGTAAGGCTTCGGTATTATCACTTACCCAGAATTCATCAAAATCAGGCAATACGCCATAGTTTGCACGCCCTCCACCACTGGCACAAGCCTGAATCACTAAATTGGGATATTTAGCACGAATACGCTGCATTACCTGGCGAAAGCCGCGATGATAGTCGATGTAAAGATGAGATTGTTTGTTCGCCGGCAAATATGAAGATCCATAATTGACTATATTCATATTTGCATCCCACTTAATGTAGGCAATATCCGGATTCCCGGTCATTAGATCGTCAATTATCTTGTACATAAAATCCTGCACCTCAGGATTTGACAGATCCAGTACTAATTGCGTTCCTCCTCGTCCGGGGCGTGGCTCTCGATTCGGCTGACAAATAATCCAGTCTGGATGCTTCTCATAAAGTTCACTTACCGTATTGGTCATTTCAGGTTCAACCCAAATTCCGAATTTTATCCCGTATTTTTCTGCGATTTTGACTAACCCTCCAATTCCATTAGGCAGTTTGTTGGTATCGACAACCCAATCTCCTAGTGATGAGTTGTCACTCTTGCGTGGATATTTGCCTCCAAACCAGCCATCATCCATCACAAAAAGCTCTCCTCCCATATCAGCAATGTCTCCCATCATCTGATCCATGCCTTGTTCACTAATGTCAAAGTAGACTCCTTCCCAACTATTCAACAAGATGTCCCGCTCTTTTTTTCCTCCGTAAACTTTTCCATTTCGGGCCCATTGGTGAAAGTTTCGGCTTACTCCTCCTAATCCATTTTCGCTGTAAGTTAAGGCCAATTCAGGGGTGACGAAAACTTCATTTGCTTCCAGAACATATTCCGAAGCGTCTTCATTAATTCCTGCAAAAAAAGAATGATAGTTACTGTCATCGGTATCAAAACGAAGACGGAAGTTTCCTCCCCAACACAGTGCTGCTCCGATAACTCTTCCGGTCTCTTCTTGTGGTTTGCCATCCATGGAGATCATCACCTCTGCATGATCTGTGTGCGAATTACGAACACCATCTTTATTTTTAATCACTTTCATTCCCGGTTGCAGTGGTTCGGTTACCACTCTGCTTTCATTAGCCCAAGACCCATGTAAATGAGAAATCCAAACATCATTTTTTCGAATCGGCAAATACGCTGAGGCAAACTGTTGCAATCTCACCTCATTTTTCTCACTATGAGTTATCTCGCTCCACGTTTCAATAATGTCGGAGTTTTTATACGCCTTATAAATAACCTCTATTTCAAATGGGTAAACTTTATCCCTCATGGTTATTTTAGTAAAAACAGCCTCGCTATCCTCATCTTTACTTACGCCAGTGACAGCCATGTCCAACGATAAGTTACCATCACCATGTTGCACTTGCAAAGCAACCTCAGATGAGCATTCAATACCAAATACAGGATACGCAGGACAACGAACTGCATCTCCTGCATCGTAAATCTGTGTAACTTCTTCCGGTGTTATTTTATCTCCATAATAAATAAACTGCAATTCTCCTCCAACAGGAGCAGAAACGACCAGAGATGTATTACTGGTTGTAATTAATAAATCCCCCTCTTTGGCAAACACTGAAAAAGTTACCACAAGGTATACACATAGCACAATTATTTTTTTCATCATTCGAAATTTTTATACCTGTCGATTAACGAGCCAAAAAAATGAGACTCTGACAAGGTTAGTTAACGCACAATTTGCTCAATCACAGCGCTGTTTGCTCCTATGATTAATAGAATCATACTCGTTTAATTTATTTAAATTCTCAATTTTTAGTTTCCTCTTTTTTTCCGCAATTCAACGACAACCTGCTCCATCGCCCGATCACTCAACCTGTAGGTCAACAAAAACAAGACAGCAACTGCAGCACCAATAGCCGGGTATATACTGATGAGCATTCTGATGCCTGTTACTGATTCCTCGGATTGAATGGCATTAGCCTCAAAACCATATGCTCCCAATATCCAACCGGTAATAGCACCTCCGAGCGTCCATCCCATTTTTTGAGACATACTGGATGACGAGAATATCAAACCGGTAGCCCGACGGCCTGTTTTGTGTTCCGAATAATCCGATATATCAGCATACATGCTCCAAATCAACGGCAACACTATACCAGCTGTTAAACCAACAAGTACATTCAGTGCGAATATCAACAGAATCTCATCTGGCTTCAGGAAAAAAAGCCACACACTAAATAACGCTGCAAGGATCATCGCATAAATGAACGTACTTCGCTTTCCAATTCGGGAAGAAATGGGGTTGGCAAATAGCACACCAAGCATATTGCTTCCTAACCAAACTGTCATATAAGCGCCCGACAATTTTTCCCACCCAACTTCGCCAAATAGTGGCAATGTCTGATCCTGGATATAGTACTTAAAATAATACTGGATACTTCCATCACGTAGCGAATTGAAGATCAAAACAGCAACGCAGGCACCCAGCATGATAAACCACTGTCCGTTCTTCGCCAAATCCTTCAAATCATCCTTAATAGAAGTTTTTTCAGCAACCGGTTTCAAGCGTTCCTTGGTCCAGGCGTAAGTCATGATGAAAAAGAAGGCGGCGATAGTTGCATAAATAATTACCGACAACTGGAAACCACGGGCATCTGAAAAGTCCATCGACCTGAAAAGTTTCAATAATAGGGGAATTGAGGCAGTCATCACCATTCCCCCGGCATAGGCACCGATAAACCGAAATGATGACAAGCTCGTTCGTTCCTTTGGTTTGTCTGTCATCACTCCTAAAAGTGACGCATAAGGTACGTTGACGAGGGTGTATACCATCATCATCAAGGTGTAAGTGATATATGCATAGATCATTTTCCCGCTCGGCCCGAAATTTGGCATGGAAAAAGTAATAATGCCAATCAGACCGAAGGGAATAGCTCCCCATAAAAGAAATGGCCTGAATTTGCCTTGATTTGTATTGGTTCGATCCGCAATAATTCCCATCAGCGGATCATTAACTCCATCCCATAAACGGGTCAATAGTAGCATGGTTCCGACACTCTCCGGCGAAAGATCCACGATGTCGGTGTAATAATACATGAGAAACATCGAGAAAATCTTCCAGAACATGGAAGAGGCGAAATCACCGAAGCCGTAACCGATTTTTTCCTTAAGCTTAAGAGATTCAGTCATCTAATTTAGTATGTTTTGAAATGCGTGATATTAGTTCAAGTAAAGCTCGACTATTATGATATGGACATTTCCAGAATCCAGCCTTATCTTCTTTCAGATTTGGTGTTCCACTATCATGAATACTCCAAAACCACTCTCCATTTTTCGTATCGGCCAAATTGATTTTGATATACTCCCATACGTTCAGCAGGCTATGGGCATAGCGATCTTCTTGCTTGGTTTCCCAGGCATCCATCAGTCCGACCAAGGCTTCGGCCTGCCCCCACCAGTGACGGTCTTTGTCGATATGATCTCCATCCTTTTCATACCATACCGATCCATCTGTATCAGTCCCTTCTTTCAAGGTTATGCCTACTAGCCGCAGTGCCGATTTCTGAACTGAATGAATAACATCGGGATCTTTTGTTTCCAATGCAGCTTCGTGCAATAACCAGGCTCCCTCAATATCGTGTCCGTACGAAACAAGATTTGACTGAACAGCCCAATCCATATCAAAAAACAAGTTGAAATGGCCGGTTTTCGCATCAATTATGCGCTCCTGAAACAGTTCTACCAAAACCCTGACACGCTCCTTCAACCACTCATCGGGCCATGCCCTGTAAAGATTGGTGTAGGCTTCCATTATGTGCAGATGGGTGTTCATTGACTTCGGCGAATTCGCATCCTTGGTGCTAAGCCGCATGTCCTCCAAATCCTGCCAGTCTGAACTCAAAGCTTCCAGGTAGCCCTCGAATTCGGGGTCTCTAAACCTGTCTTCCAGCAAATCGAACAAGCTTATCGCATACTCAAGGCTCTCCTCGTTACCCGTAGCCAGATAGTATTCCGAAAAAGCATAAATACCAAAGCTTTGTGCATAAGCCTGCTTTCGTGTGTTCACCGGATTCCCCAGATAATCACAGCCCCAAAACAAGCCACTGTTTCCTTTGTCCCAAAAGTGAGTCAATAGATAGTCGTATGCACGATCTGCCATTTTAAGGTAAATCTTTTGTCCGGTTTTGTGGAAAGCAGCTGAAAAGGTCCATAGGATCCGTGTGTTTAGCACAACTCCTTTGGTTGCTTTTGGAATAACTTCTCCGCTAGAATTTACTTGACCAACAAAGCCTCCGAATTCCAAATCCACAGCCTTTGTGCTCCAAAAATCAAGGATTCGGGATAACTCGGCCTTCATTTCATGCGACATTACATGCAGCCGCTGAACGATATTGTTTGATTTTAACTCCACAGGCATTTGGTTATAATAAATTCATAAACTCCTGATTTTTATCTACTAGATCGTTGATCGTCTTTACTGACAAATGTGAATAAAGCCTATCTTGAGGTGAATTCATGCAATAGTCAACCAGCTTTTCAACTGTTGTTTTTGCCACATGCATACGCGTATCTGACGAGGCATAGTAGATAAAGACAGTACCATCTGCATCCTCAATCCAACCATTGGAGAAGACTACGTTTGATACATCACCAACACGCTCATCCTTAAGCGGTGCGATAAAATGACCATGTGGTTTATGGGTTACGATCCACGGTTTTTCAAGGTCAGTCATAAACAGATAAAGGGTGTATCGCAACCCTGCTGCCGTATTTCGAACACCATGTGCCAATTGCAACCATCCGTGTTGGGTACGAATTGGCGCTGGTCCTAAACCGTTTTTCACCTCGTAAATGGTATGGTAAGTTTTTGCATCAACAATCATTTCTTCTTTTACTTCCGCCTTTTCGATGCTGTCAGACAATCCAAAGCCAATACCGCCTCCTTTACCGGTATCGATAAAACCATCCTGAGGACGGGTATAAAAGGCGTACTTTCCCCCAATCAGATGCGGAAAGAGAACCACATTTCGCTGTTGACCGCTTGTCGAAATCAGATCCGGCAGACGTTCCCAGTTTACCAAATCCCGTGTGCGGGCAATCCCTGCAGCAGCTACTGCGCCCGAAGTGTCGTTTTCTGGTGCATCCGGGTCTTTTCGCTCGGTGCAAAACACGCCATAAATCCATCCGTCATCGTGTTGAGTTAAGCGCATGTCGTAAACGTTCACGTCAGGTTCTTCGGTTTGAGGCAGGGTAACAGGCCGATCCCAAAACTTGAAATTATCAATGCCATTCGGGCTTTCTGCCACCGCAAAAAACGATTTACGATCATTACCTTCTACACGAACAAGCAAAACATATTTGTCGTTGAATTTAATGGCACCCGAATTGAACGCTGCATTAAAGCCAATACGTTCCAAAAAGTAAGGATTTGTTTCTTTTTTCAAGTCGTAACGCCAGTGCAACGGGACATGTTCGCGGGTTAGAATTGGAAATTCATAGCGACTATAGACTCCATTATCGCTGAACATCTCATTGTTTTTCCTTTCAATCAGGATTTTATGCTTTTGCGTAATTAGCCTCAATCTTTCTTCAAACAGCGTTTCTGTTCTATTCATTGGAAATCGTTTATTTCTTAATTTGATTAAATTCGTTGAGTAGTAAAATGCCGGGCTGACTCAAAAGATCCTTGGCATCAGCTGCTGCCCAATGACCGGGATAGGGAAAGTAAAAGTGTTTTTCAGAATCGTTCCGCCATACCATGACATAGCTGAGATTTTGTTTCACAAGTGAGTCATTCAGCACTGCTCCGAGCGTTTGTGTATACCAATTCGAATCGGGTACCAATTCCAAACCAGTTTCAGTTAAGGCAGCCAGCTTATTTTTAGTTTTCGCTATCTCAATCAACACGTGCAGCTTTCTGATTGCTCTGTTTTCGCCATCAGGCTGTTTCAGATCGTAATAATTGTCCATCCCCAAGATATCGACAATATCGTCGCCCGGATACCATAGCAAGTATTCCTCTTCGGAACTGAAAGTGCAGTCTGGCGAATAAGCCACAATCATTTCAGACAAGCCTTTTCCGCGCAGGTAATCAATCGTATAACGAAATAAGGTTTTGTACTCATCGGGCGTACAGGCTTTGGCTCCCCACCAGAACCAGTCGCCGTCCATTTCATGCCAGGGACGAAAAATGAATGGCACGGGCTTTCGATTTTGATCTTTTAGATTTGAAAGGAAAGCAGCCACCTGATTTAGCTGATGATTAAACTGCTCGTGATAAGCTCCACCCGGTAAAATATGCTTCACAACCACAGAGTCTCCGTGCCACGAGTTCACCGAGTCAATTGGTGAAAATGGATGCCAGCTGAAGGTGTTGATTCCACCTTGCTCGCAAGCCCAGACAGCCAACTCATCCATTTTTTGAAAAGGAACGCCATCAAGATTGACTTCGTGCTCTAATTCAAGCCCACCCAGCTCCCAGCCAAACATCGCTGGGAAATCCCCTGCAACTCGCATAACATCCGACTCACCTTCAAGATATTCCCAGCCAACCCCGTAAGCCAGGTCATCCTGATGCCCAAACAAAATTCCCTTTCCTTTAAGTAGTTTTAGTTCATCAATCAACGTTTTTCCATAAATATCTTTCTTAGGAGTTACTTGGCATCCAGAAAACAGTAATAGCAAAATATAAAGCAGTATAAAATTTTTAATCATTTGTAGTTTATTTAGGGATCTCTATTTCAAACTTGGCATTTGATCACGCGTGATCACATAACTTTGGCTAAACGCATCCTGCCACCAGCCTGCGTTGGCATGTACATGATCAGTACTTGCAAAGCCTGGTTCAGAGGTATTGTTTGTTCTTTCATAATCGTACCAAGGCATAAAATACGACCATTTAGCTCCTTCACTCCATTGTTCTGAGATTGGTGCAACACTGCCTAATTCACTCAAAGTCACCATTTTGGTGGGATATTCTTCTTGAACGGAACTGAACTGCGAAGAAATTGCGGAAGCATCTGAAACGTTATAAATATCGCGCCCAATAATATCCACATATTCATCCCCCGGATAGAAATCACCGTCTTTAGTTTGAGTAGTCCAGACCCATATAAGGTTATTCAATCCTTCCGACTCGAAATAATCGAACATATATTTCCAAAGGTTTTTGAAGGCTTCAGCGCCATCGGCTCCCCACCAAAACCATGCTGATCCTCCACTGTACTCATAGATATTACCAGCGGCTTCATGCAGTGGCCTCCACACTACCGGAATGTTTTTCGCTTGCAGAAGTTTGAGGTACCCCGCCATTTCGGCTAGATCTGCCTTTAATATGGTATTCTCCCACGTTCCTTCTTCCAAAGCATTCGCTGCACTAAAAGTTGTTTCTGATGCTGTTGATGTATAGCTACCCGATCCCTGATAAGTTGGTACATTCCAATGCCAGCCGGCACTAACTATTCCATTATTGTTCCACCAGTCTTCGGCAACTTGAGTATCCGAATAATCAATCCAGTTTGCCGGAGACGATGGCAAATGAAGGTAATCGAACGTATGCATTGCCGGATATTTTCCGGTATGCTGATGTATCCATTCTGCCTCGTTTGTATTCCAACTTACGTTGGCAATTGTTGAAGAGATAATTTTAGCCCCATAATTCTCTTTCAGAAAATTGTACACATTACCAGCCTGAACCGAAGGATTTGTTACCACAAGGTTCGGGTTGATCTCTACAACCGTTTCGGGTTTCGTTGAAAAGCTAAATGTAAAAGTCGGTGCATAATTATCTGCCAAATCAAGAATTGAGGTTGCGGAGATATTCACCGTATAATCGGTATATGCTTCAAGCACTGTATAAATGGTAAGCTCTCTCACGTTTACACTTGCCTCAACGGTCTGATTGTTCACGGTTATCTTGTGTGCCTTTCCCAGTTTTACGTCCTCGCTATAGGTTACAGTCACACTTGCATCCAACGGAACTGCCACTGCCCCTTCTTCAGGTTGGCTTTGTATCGCTTCGGGCGAGGTTGTATCAACGGGCACCTCCTCGCCTTCGCCTCCACATCCAAACAGCGAAACGATCAAACACAATAAAATCCAATATCTACTCATGATCTATTCCAATAGAGGATAGCCTCTCTGCTTTCGAACAGAGAAGACTATCCATATTAAACCTAACTATACTACTTATTATTTCGGGTCAAAACGCAGGTTATCGATACTTATACCTGCCTGGATAATTCCACCATACAGGCCATTTGTTCCCGATGACAAATCGAAAGTGCCGGTTAATCCCCAGGTACTTACCGGTACAGAGACCGTTATCCAATCGCCACCTGTTTCAGCAGGGAACAAATTGGCGCCATACCAATAATTCCATTGATCGGCAAATAGGAACTGAAATTGAGCATTTTCGGCGCCTGTTACTCCTTCTTCGATCCGAATGTCAAATTTCAATACGTAATTTTCAATATTCTGAATTACCGGAGCCGGAGCCCCGTTTGACTGATGGTTACAATTCAACGCCCATCCATCGAAAGGCGCGGTGTAACGGATAAATGTGTTGCCATTTTCGGTGAGAATTTCTGAATTTCCGCTCCAGCTATTATCCCAAGATCCATTGTGATCGCCATGTTGTTCAAAATCCATTACCATTATGGTTGCATCTGTTATGGGATCTGTTCCACCAATGAATACCAGAGGAGAAAGACCTTGCTCGCCCTCATAAGTAATTAAAGTAATATTTCCATATCCTGTTGTGGCATCCTCAGGCACATAAACCTGCACCACGTCGTCAGTTTTGATACCATAAGCCGTTGCTTTAACATCACCTGGAAATATCAACTCTTTAATTAAAGACAGGTTAGTACCTTCAATGGTAAGAATTTTTCCGGGTGTCCCTTTATTCTCTGCAAATCCGGTAATCTCCGGCAGGTTGGCCATAATCGTAATTTCAGAAGGAGAAGATATGCGGGCACCATTTTTAGCAACAAGGTCAATTATACCACTGGAAGCTCCCACAGGAACGCCAATTTGCAACTGAGCTCCCGTCTGATTTTCAATAGTACCTGACAAGCCTCCATTAAATACAACATCAACAACCAAATCCAGATCTGTACCTTCAATGGTTAAAGTCATGTTTGCCTTCGCTTCCAGGGGAGAGAATGATGTAAATACCGGATCAATTAGTGTTAACTCCGGCCCATTAACTTCTTTCGAAGCTTTTGTGACAAAACGAACAACCCCGGTTACAGCTGCATCGGGGACAACCACTTTCATTTCAGTAGCAGAAGCGCTTGAGATCGAGCCTTCCACATTTCCTCCAAAAATCACCTTTTCAATCAGATCAAGATCGGTGCCGGTGACCGTTATTTCACCACCGTTTTTAATGGTGGTGGGCGAAATGTTAAGGTCAGGAACTACCATTATCAATTCAGACCCGGAACTCACTTCAACCCCAGAAGCCGGGACAATTACAAGTACACCATCTTCAGTTCGCTCAGGAACATTCACCTCAATTTTTGTCTCTGTTTGAGTTTGAAAAGTATCAACCTTAAAATCTCCTTCAAAAACAACACTTTTCACCAAGTCAAGATCAGTCCCATTAATTGTTAACAGAGTACCTGCTTTTACCGGGTTAGGTGAGATTTCAGAAATTGAAGGCAACGTTACCGTCAAGGCATCCTCCGAGTATATCCATGTTGGAATCTCTTCTCCATCAGACAATAAGTCAGCTCCATTGGACACAATTATCTTACCAGTTTGAGCATCCTCTGGTAACTTTAGCTTTATCTCCATACGGGTTTGACTTTCAAAATCTTTCTTCAATATATGTACGCCATTCGCTAAAATTACTTCTTCGACAACGTTCAGATATTCTCCAGTGATCGTCACTGTTTCCCCTGCTTTGATTATCGTGGGTTCAAAACCATCAATCGAAATCGGCTCCAAATATCCAATTGGTGTTAGTGTCGAAATTTCACCTGTCGGTGTATTCAGTATTACAAAGCCTGGCTCTGCGGCTTGAGGAATCGTAACTCTGATTTCATATTGACTAACAATCGAAATATCGGTTAAACCTGCTGCTCCCGGAATGTCAATACTTGTGACCTTATCTAGGTTTGTTCCAATAAACCGCAGTTCACCTCCGCGCATCGCCGGAGAGGGACCAAATGACTTGAGAGTAATTTCCTTGCTGGCCATCTGATTGGTGTCCAAATCCTCATCGTCTTTTTCACATGCAATGAAGATGGCACTCCCGAGAAGAACTATCAACACCACTATCCATGTATTATATCTGTTTTTCATTTTCATAAAGTTTTAGTGTCTATCGTTATTCAGCCGGAACAACCCGTATATTATCAATACATATCACTGGGTTACTTGTAGTCCCCGGAGTAGTGCCTGCATGAACAAAAAATGTCAAGCCACCATAATTACCTTCTTCCGCGGGCTCAAGCGGATTCCCAAAACGCGTGTATTTGAATTCTGTCAAAGGGATTGATACAGTTACCCAACCATCGGTCGTATAAGAACCCGTTTCAAGCCAAGGTTCCCAAACTCCTCTTGGTACCTCTTCATAAATATAAGAGGCTGTTCCGCTAAGCCCCCACGGTGTAAAAATCATTTGCATAGCGCCGGCAGACCATGCCTGAGGCACGTTGATCTCGAATTTCATTACCGCATCCGATATCGGTGTTTCGAATAAGTCACCTTCCGGGCGTCCGTTGGCAACACCCCACAGATTGAAAGAAAAACCGTCCTCATTCCAGGTAGCTCCTACTTCTCCCTGCATCTCTCCATGAAAGTAAACGTAGTCGCCTGAAATACCTTCCACGGGATCATCATTACGGAGAACACCCGAACGCCATCCCCCCGAAGCATTCAGGTTATCCCAATCAAGGATCATCCCCCGATCATCGAGATACTGAAACTTTGATCGACCAGCTCCATAAATAGAAGTCACATTGAGATATCCCTGTTGTGCACCTTCCGGTATGATGAAAGAAACTGCTGTTTTTTCGATATTTGTAATTTCCGTCACGGGAATATTGCCAGCCATTTTAATTGATAGCGGCACGTTGGGATCGTCGATAAAATAATCCCCATACACCGTGACTTCATCCCCCACATGGGCATATTCACACGACATACTTTTAACTACAGGACTCGGAACCACCACTCTAAAATCATAAGAAACTGTATCTCCCGCTGAAACCATGTAAATTTTATTGGACACAATATCGGGGATGGTTTTAGGGACATTAACAATTAAGGTATGATCCGTGATAAAGCTTGTATTTAAAACAGCCTTCTGATCATTAAAATATAATTCCCTAATGCTTTTTAGATTATTTCCTACCAAACAGATAACATTATCCATATACGCCGCAACAATTAAGGAGTCTCCTGATTCAGGAGAAGTTGTCCTGACATAAAATACTTCTGGATTTCCATCGGTCAGTTCAAATTTGCCCGAGTCTTCCTCACAGGAAGTTAGTGATGCCACCAAGCTAACAACCAGAAAAATAATTATTATCTGCGTTGTCTTATTTATAGCTATTCTTTTCATATTCTTATTCTTGGTTTAAGTTAATAGGTGAATTGGCTCATATCATGTTCAACAGCAGGCTCCAACAGGTGCTTATTCATGGTCAAATCAGTATCGGGAAACGGAAGTTGAAAACTGTCATCAGTAATATTGGGAATCGTTGGATTCTTGTCGTAATAGGTATCATCCGGATCAAGTGTTTGGCTTTCATAGAATGATAACAGGCCATTGTACGAACTCCGTCTTTGGCCTTTCAATTCAGTTATAGCCTCTTTAGGGTTATAGTAGTGAAGACGTACATAATCATACCAACGGTCTCCCTCGCAAGCTAATTCCAAGCGTCTTTCCTTCCAAATCATTTCGAACGTCAAAGAATTGGCTGCCATGCTTGTTCCCAAAAAGTCAACATATTCGAGACCATAGCCACGGGCTCTAACTCTATTAAATACCTCAAGAGCCTTAGGATCGGAGCTTGAAGAACTATTGCCAAGTACTGCTTCTGCATAAACTAAATACACGTCAGCTAAACGTAATAAATGAGTACTTAAACTTGTCGCTTGTCCCTGCATTCCATATCCAATACCCAAAACATGATCGTTGTTGTTTCCCACCAAGTGTTTCACGGAATTTGCACCAGTCGAAGACTGAACCTCATTCAGAACGTTCAAGCAAAAATCCGTCCAGTCAAAGCCACCTTTATCAACCCAGAAATAATCATACTTATCACCGTACATCATCATCGTGGCTTTTCTTCGCTTATCTACATTCTGCCGGTTAAGGCTTAGCGCATTTTCAGCAAAATCATCCTGAAGATCAACTGAAGGACCGTTATACCCACCCCAAGTGTCAGCAAACTCTGAAAATTTAGGAAGTGCTAAATCCGATTGCAGACTATTGTTCTGGGTCCATGGATCCCTGCTAGCCTCCCATTTCCATGCCAAAAGACTTTCTGGACTGTTATTATTCTTCAAACGGAAAATGTCAGAATAAACCGGCAATAATTCCCGGCCACTATTGTCAATAACTTTCAGCGCATATTCAGCGGCTTTCTGCAAATCATCAGCGTTACGGGTTCCGTCCATTCCATACCCAGATTTTGTGAGATACACTTTCGCAAGAAGACCGTAAGCAGAATAACGATCAATCCGACCTGCGGCATTTTCCTCGGGCAGCCATTCAATTGCTTTCTCGAGGGTCATGATGATATAATCATAAACATTTGGGATCGTAGCTTTATATTTATCGTTATAGTTACCCGCTGAAATGTCAGCAGAGTTACTATGAATAATTGGAACTTCTCCGAATATCCGAACCAGGTAAAAATAAGCCATTGCTTTCCATACGAGGGCTTCACCTTTTACGGTCTGTTTTGTTTGCTCACTTACTTCAGGCCCAGCTTTAAGATCGATATTCTCAAGTGTCCCGTTACAATAGGCATTTACTGCCCAGAGTGAGGCTGACATTTTTACCAGATCTTCGTCCGTTGAGTTGATCGTAAAGGTCATATACGGAGAAGCTCCCCAATAAAAATTACCCGACATTACTTCACCTATCTTAAAAAAGCCGCGTTGAAAATCATACCAGGGAGAATTGTAGATCGGATTTACCGCTTGAAAACATTGTTCATCGGTTTGATAGAAATTATCTACGTTGTAGTTATCAATGGTTGGCCGGTCAAGAAACTCTTCGCAGGAACCCAAACCCAAGATGACCAAGGCAACCAATACTGTATTTACTAATATAGTTATACGTTTCATTTTTTATCCTTTTTTCAAGTTAGAATGATAAGTTCAGTCCAAATGACACAATTCGAGGAATCGGATACTTTCCATTGTCCAATCCATAAACATTTTGATTCACAGTGCTGATACCGATCTCTGGATCATAGCCGGTGTATTTTGTGAATGTGTATAAGTTCTGAATGTTCATATAGACCCGTACATCGGCCAGATGATACTCACTGGAAATACGAGCAGGCACAGTATATCCGAGAGTAATGTTTTTGACGCGGAGATATGATCCATCTTCAATGTAACGATCACTAATCCGGTCGTTGTCATTTGGATCGTTAGCAATTGCACGTGGTATTTTAGTATCAGGATTTATTACGCGTACATTCGTAATATCGTCATACCAATTTGAAATACCATTTGAACCATCGTAGGCTTTGCCTGGATCAATTGACTCGAGTCTGGCACGCTCGGTAACTGTTTTTAACTGGTTGTCCCAAATTGACTTCATACTTGACAAATTGATTGCTGTATAATTTAAGATCTTGTTCCCGTACGTACCATTAAGAAAGATCGCCAAATCAAGATTCTTATAACGAAAAGTATTCTTGAAACCAAAGGTAAATTTGGGCATAGGGGAACCGATATTTGTTCTGTCATAAGTATCAATTACGCCATCTTTAACTCCGTCTGGTCCACTAATATCTTCAAACTTTAAGTCGCCAACCCATACGGTGTTATATTTATTAAATACGCCATTTGAAGGATATTTGGCTGGTTTTGGTGAATTTTCAATATCGTCCAGATCCTTGTAAACGCCGACCACTTTATACCCATAAAAATTATATAGCGATTCTCCTACGTTTGTTACTGTTACGACATCAGACCATTGCCCGTATCCTTCAATATGCGCGTTATCGGTTCCATCGAGAGCAACAAGTTTGTTCCGGTTAGCTGAGATCTGAAACTCGGTATCCCACTGGAATTTACCTGCCAAATTCCTTGTGACCAAGTTGACCTCGAACCCCTTGTTGTTAATTTCGCCATAGTTCCCCTTGGGTGATGCTAAAGCAGACGATGCATTGCCTCGGGTTCCCATGTAGGACGGTAGTTGAAGATCCATCAGCATGTCTGCTGAAGTTTTATCATACACATCAATCGTCAAATTTATCCGGTCTACCCAAAACCCCAGATCCAATCCTAAGTTGAACTGCTCTTGGGTTTCCCATTTAATGTATGGATTGGCAATATTTGTTTGTCGGTATCCCTGTCCCAGACTAGTTGGCATTCTGCTAATTGAGGCTCCCCACAGATAGCCGCCAATATTGGAGTTTCCCGTTTGTCCCCAGCCAAACCGGATTTTACCGTTACTAATCACAGATTTCATTTGTTCGAATATTTTCTCCTCTGTAAATCGCCAGGACACAGCAAAAGCATGGAAGCTTGCCCATCTGTTTTTCGGACCGAAGTTGGAAGAACCATCGCGACGGAATGTGTAAGTTCCGTAGTACTTATTATTGTAATTATAGGTCGCCCGGCTAAAGAAAGAAGACATCGAAGTCTTGTTGAAACCATGGCCAATTACCGGATCATTACCCAACGCTGGGTTGTGGATCTCATTATCAGGAAGACCTGTTGCATAAATACTCATGTACTCCCAATTAGACAACCACGCATCCTGACCTGCCATAACTGTATAGTTATGATTGCCAAACGAATTAGAATAGGTCAAATAATTTTTGAATTGATAAAATGACCCATTATTTCTTCTAATTGAATTCTCATTTATACTTCTTATCCAATTTCCGTACGTTACAGTAGGTAGGAAATACTCACCTTTAGAACTGTTGATGTCGTAGCCCAGCTCCGAATGCCATGTCAAATTTTTGATTGGAGTAATATCTACGAAAAGGCTACCGTTCAATTTTTCGCGTTGCAACGTTAAGTCTTTATCTAAAGTATTAGCTATCGGATTTACCCTTGAATATCCTTCACGTATCACACTGGCATAATTCCCTTCGATATCATAAATTGGGATGTCCGGTGGAGTAAGTAACGAATAATTGACGATTCCTTCCGAGCCTTCTGCCAAGCCAAGCTCTTCATCGGTGTTTGCATAATTCACATTGAGCCCCAGCTTCAACCAAGGTTTCAACTGAGCATCCAAATTTGAACGAAATGAATAACGCTCGAACTTTGAGCCGATAATCGTCCCCTCTTGATTTACATATGAACCTGACACATAGTACCTAACAGCATCATTTCCTCCACTCGCGGAAACCTGATGTTGTTGCATCAATGCTTCTTGAAAAATTGCATCTTGCCAGTTTGTCCCTTCTCCTAACAATGAGGGATCTAAAAATTCTAAACGGCTATCAAATGCATTGTTTTCTTCGGCTACTGAATTGCTAAACTCTGCGAATTCCCGAAGGTTCATCATGTCTATTCTGGTTCGTTGATCCTGAATCCCAAACATTCCTTCATAAGAAAATTGAGCTTCACCACTTTTTCCTCTCTTTGTGGTTATCAAAATTACGCCATTAGCTCCCTGAGCTCCGTATATTGCAGTAGCCGAAGCATCTTTCAGAATTTCGACTGACAAAATATCCGAGGGATTAATTGCTGACAGAGGAGAAATGGATGAAACACTACCATTACCCAGTTTATCACCGAGTCCCCAATCAGAACCACTGGTGCCACTGCTCTGCAAAATAACACCGTCTACAACGTAAAGTGGTTCAGCATTACTGTTTATGGTAGACTGTCCCCTTACCCGCACTGAAACGGAAGATCCTGGAGCACCAGAAGTCGTTGTTGAAGTTACACCTGCAGCTCTACCCTGCAAAGCTTGATCTAAGTTCGTGATTACAGAGCCTTTGATATCCTCTTCTCCCATTGAAACTGAAGCCCCTGACAAATCTCGTTTTTTCATCGTTCCATAACCAACAGCAACAACTTCTTCAATTCCTACTGCATCATCCCTCATTCTGATGTCGAAGAATGCCTTTCCATCAACAGAATGTTCTTGCGATTTCATTCCCACAAATGAGAACTGCAGAACTGCCGTCTCGGGGACATTAGCGAGCTGAAACTCACCATTTGAGTCTGTAATTGTTCCTTTTGTAGAACCTTTAATTACAACGGTAACACCAGGCAGGGGGGCCCCCGTTGAATCACTAATTTTCCCTTTTACAACATGGCCCTGCTGCGTACTACTTGAAGATCTGTAAGTTGAATTGGACGGATTAGCCCGGAGTACAGCGTTCGGTTGTATTACAAGATACATTGCCAGAATAAAAATCATCAAAAAATTTGATAATTCGCGATCCTTAGGTCCTCTACAGGACCTTTTCATTTTTTTCATACTTTTATAGTGTTTTAGTTAATGTTTGCCCTGGGTATAGCAGTCAGGGTAAATGTCAAACTCAGCAGGGGGATGTTAGCGCATTCCCCTGTTTTTCTCTCAATTTGTTAGGTTTTTCTCATAAGCTTTCGATTTATTTTGTTTGTACCGGATCTAAATATTGCTACCCGTTCCGTTGTTGCCATATTGAAGGCAATTCGCCATAATGTTCTCTAAAATATTTTGAAAATTGTTTGGGTGAAAATCCAATAGAATATGCTATTTCAGAAATGTTCATCTTACTTTTTTCAACTAATTGTTTACCTCTCTTAACACGAATTGTGCGTATAAACTCCAAAGGGGATTTACCGGTGATATTCATTAGTTTTTTGTATAAATGCCCCCTTGACATGCCGATCGCCGCGCTTAAGTCTTCAACCGAAAATTCCTGATTATCTATATTCTCTTCAACAAACTGAATCGCCTGCTTAATAAGTTTTTCGTCCAAAGAACTGATGGTAATCTCGCTTGGTTCGATATCAATTGTCTGAAACCTTTGGTGATTACTTTTCCCCCACTCCAATAATTTTTTGATTCTTAAAAGCAATATTTCAACGTTAAATGGCTTAACAATATATTCATCTGCACCTTCCTTAAGACCGGCCAAAATATGCTCATCTGCAGCTTTTGCTGTCAGCAACATAACCGGAATATGTGAAAAGCGGATGTCGCCTTTGATCTTGTTACAGAGCTCAAGCCCATCCATAACCGGCATCATAACATCACTAACTACAATCTTAACTGATTTTTCAGCCATTAGTTCCAACGCTTCTGCTCCATCCGACGCTTCAATAACTGGATAATAATCTTTTATGCAACTACAAATAAACTGTCGAAAGTCATCATTATCCTCTACAACTAAAATCGGATCGTCAGTGAATTTTTCCTCTATTTCAAGCTTAAGATCTGAATCTATTTCTGCAATCTCTGCTACTTGCCCGAAACTGCTCGATATTGGCAACTTTACGCTAAAAATGGAGCCTTGAGGTACATTGGGTCTAACCTGTATCTCTCCTCCATGTAGCAGAACATATTCTTTCGCGATATGAAGTCCAATCCCACTACCAATATATGTTGACTGCTGGGTCTCCTGATAAAAACGATCAAAAACCCGATTTAAATTCTCTTCTTTTATCCCAATTCCTGTATCAGCAACTTCAATTAAAGCGTATTGTCTATCTGAACTTGTGATTCGATCAATTGAAACATAAACACTGCCACCTTCAATATTGAATTTGAAAGCATTTGAAAGCAGATTCATTAGAACACGTTGTAACTTACTTCGATCGAAATCCATCTCGATGTCTTGTGATCTCGGATTTACTGTCAATGAAATTCTTTTTTTCAGGGCGTATGGAGTAAAATTATCGCATACCTGCGTTACAAAATCAACTAAGTTTCCGTGAGATAACTTCAATTCACTTCTACCACTATCCAGTTTTCGTAAGTCTAGCAGTTGATTAACCTCACGCATTAAAATTTTTGCATTTCGATACATCAATTTGAGATTCTCCTTTGTATTCCTATCATAACTGGATGATGCGATCAATCTTTCCAGTGGGGTAATTATCAACGAAAGTGGAGTCCTTAAATCGTGACTAACATTGGTAAAGAATCGCATCTTCTCTTCGTCTATCTTTTGCTGCTGGGCGATATCCATCTCCAATTGATGCATTTTAATCTTAAGCAAATTCTTTCGGCGAAAATAAAGACCAAGAGCTACTGCAAATAAAATCAATGCGATAGAATAGATGGCATAAGCTATTGGTGAGAGTAAGAACGGAGGTTTGATATGGATTAGTAAAGAAGAATGCACACCATTCATTCCTTCGGTAGGAGCGAGTCGTTTAACTTGTAGATTATATGTGCCAGGAGCGAGCTCGTTAAAATAAATGGTATTTCCTTGAAATTTTATCCACTCCGAATCTTCATCTAAGCGATAAGCAAAAATGGTTTTATTCAACGACCTAAAGTCCAGCGAGGAAACGTTAAGTGAAAAATTATTGTATTTATAATCTAACGATACCTCATCGAGTAACTGAATATTCTTATTTAGAATCGCTTTCTGCTTCTCCTCAGACTCACCTGGTTCAATTAGTTTATTCCCAATATAGAGTGCAGTAAATTCAATGCCTGAACTCACTGAAATTTCAGGTATTGATTCAGGCGTTACCCGTACATACCCGCCTATTCCCCCGATTAAGATTTCATCATTCCTACGGCAAACAATAGAATGATTATTAAATGTTATACTTCCGAGTCCATCTTCATCGTAATAACTTCGGCAATGGAATTGATAGTTATTCGAATCTTGCGGAGTATCAACTAAGACATTCGTTATACCATAATCTGTAGAAAGCCACAAATTTCTATCCTCATCCTCCGTGATTGCCCGAATAAAATTATTTGACAGGCCATTTTCGGTAGTCAGATGAGCGATAATACACTGATTTTCACTCAATACAAAAACACCATTTTTTCCACCTATCCATAAAAGGTTTCGACTGTCTTTCAATATACAATTAACGTAAGCATCACTGTTTGAAAATTCTTCGTCACCAACAAATGTAATCCGGTTAATCTCAAGCGCATTAATATCCATTACACATGCGCCAGCCGACGTTGCAATGTAAAGATTAGAACCTTGCTGACAATAAAGATCGGTAATCGCATTCGACTGTAACTGACTATTTTCTATTGTGTATTTAGAAACATTTCCGCTGACATTGTAGCAGAACAATCCTTTAGCGACAGTTCCAATCCAAATATTTCCGTTAACATCCTCGGTGATAGCCCTGATAAACCGGAGTGGATTCTCCTCTCCACCACCAGTAGTATAATTTACATGATGAAATTTCTTGTTCTCGTAATAACAAACTCCCCCTCCGTAAGTACCAAACCAAATTCGATCTTTCGAATCGTAAAAAGAACATACAACCAGGTCTTCCCGAAGACTACCATTCTCAATGTTGAAATAATTAGTCTTTCCGTTATTAACATCAACTCTCGTAATACCGTTGCCATCTGATCCAAACCACAGGCTGCCATCCCGTTCTTCTACTATACAGCTAATATCATCTGCGCTGTTCACTGTACACCGCTCAAAAAAAGACTTGTCGGTGACCGTATAACCGATACCTCTTTTGCTGGTACCTACCCACATTATATTTTGACGACCAAAATAGAAGCAATTGATATGGTTGGAAGGAATTGTGAACATATCCTTTTGATCATATTTCACCTGCTGATACGTATTTTCATTGTAATTAAAAACGGTTATCCCATTGTTATCCGTCCCAATCCAGATGTTGCCCTGACCATCATCAATCAGAGAAGTTACGAAACTAAAATCTTGGTTGTTCTTATCCCTGAAAACTTGTACTTGTTGTGTTTTGGGATCATAATACCGCAGGATATCTTCGGGGGAGTGAGCGGTATAAAGCCACAAATTTAAAGCAGAATCCAAGTACATCCGATGATGTGGATAAGCAGATAGAGAAATTCTAGCTACTTCTGTGATCTTATTGTATTTAGGATTCAGTTCACCGATCGTGCCATCTCCAAAAAGGAAGAATGCATGACCATCTCGACATTCAACCCATTCCAATTTCTTGTCGTAAGGTAGTGAGATACTGGTCTGGTGGTTATTGGATATGTCGTCATATACGATCCTATCTCCAATTTGGCACCATAGATTTTTATCATGATCTACTACAAGCAAACTTACGTCAGTGGGAATAGATAAAGTTTCTAAAACCGGCGTAATATCTCCCTCAATTTCATCCTTTTCCCTGTTGTAATAATAATATTTACTCCCTGCCTGTATCCAAATATTATTATTCGCATCTTCCCTTATCGAATAAACGTCGCTGCCTTCTTGGACAAGCGGATAGTTCTTAAAATTGTATCCATCATAACGGTTTAGCTCATTAACGGTGACAAACCACATAAAACCATAGCTGTCTTGCATCATTGCATGTATGTAATTGTCTGGCAAGCCATCTTTAACTCCGAGGGAATTGAAATTAAAATTTGCAGCACTACCAGCTCCCACAATGAAAAAACAACACAATATGATCAAATATGCTTTTCTCACAACCAAACGTTTATTCGTGATTCAATATAAATGTAAAAGAATACCTACAATTATAAAATTTGAAATTCAATCAATCAGGTGTAAAACTCGTAAAGTTTTTCATATCAGGACACCCCATCCGTATCCTATATGTTCCCAAATGTCATATCCCCAAAAATAGAGTTCTCGCTAATAAGCCAACTTATTCAACTACGAGCTTTCGGGTGAATCGTTGGCCATTATCGATTACTCGAATAAAATAAAATCCTGCTTTAAGTTCCGATAAATCCATATTAAAGACGCTACCACCAGATACTTGGATAAATTTATATGGTGTGCCGTTCATACCAATCACTTCAATGCTGACAGTACTATCTGCGAAGTTTGAAAGATCTACATTAACGATGTCCCTCGCAGGATTGGGAAAGAGTCTGACTATATCGTTTAAGTAAACCTCATTTAAAAATTCATCTGATGATTTGTTAATATGAGCTGATTTTAGTGAGATCAACTCTATTATCCATTGTTGGAAAAACTCGCCGATATAATCATATTGTTCTACATTAATCCCGTTGTTTTTTCTTTTTGAGGAGAATCCTAGAACTTTACCACTGTTGACATTTTCAATTTTAAAATACCCATCACCGACAGAAACAATGTTCCATTGCTGACTCGAAACCGGCTGAAGATCCCGTTGGACGATGGAGGCACCCTCTAAATCAGAACTCCCGCTTACATCTAAAGCTTTTCCACTATGCAGTGCCACTAATTTAAATGTTCCTGATCCTCCATCTTGGAATTCCCATTTCTGGTTATCCGTTCCGGCATCCGAGTACTGTTGAACTAATGCTCCATTTTCAAGTGAAGAGTCAACAACCTCCATCACTTTCCCGCTGTGGCGTGCTGTCAACTTATATACTCCACCTACCTGAAATCCAGAAGAAATGATTGTATATGTTCCTGTGGTTATGTCAGAGTTACTAAGACCTGATTTAATTGCAATAGCTCGAATAGTTGTTGTTTCAGTAACTTCAATTGGCGAATTGTATATTGTAGATGATATGGTCGGCGCAGAGCCATCTGTCGTAAAATAAATTGTTGCTCCATCTGTTGTACTACTGATTGAGACAAGTTGGATATCAGAATATTCTCCGGACGGCGGATCATATCCCGGGGCGTTGACCGATTCATTCTGGTACTCTGGGCAATTTTCTATGGTCAGGGCATACTGATGATTAAACATGTCTATTATGTGCTGTGTCGTGTTCTGGGTAGATATCAAATCATTCCACGCACAAAACCACGACCAACGAGCATCTAAATCAATTGCATCTCCAAGCTCCGGTATCGGTCCATTTTCAGTCATAGCAACAATCTTAGCCCCCCCAGCTAAATTATGATACTCGTCAAACATTGCTTTTTGAGTGGTATAATTATAGGCTCCAGGATAGGAGTCAAAACCAAGAATATCTAGTTTTTCATTTCCCGGATACCAATCACCTTCTGGCGTTGACCAACACCAAATCAAATTGTGAAGGCCGTGATAGTTTGTTAAACGATCGCGGACAATGTCCCAAAGAGCTAAACACGGATCAGGCCCCTTTGCCCCCCACCAGAACCAGCCTCCACCGGCCTCGTGAAGCGGCCGCCAAATTACCGGAATACCGGCATCAGATATCCTTTTAAGCTGTACTGCAATTGCATCAATATCCCTAAGAACATCCAAATTTTCAGGTGTGCCTGCAATTATCGCCTGAGACACATCAAAAGTTGTTTCAGCAGTAGAAAAAGTATTTGTACCGGGTAATCCTCCCGATGGAGAAAACCAGTGCCAGTGAATCTCAACAACGCCTTTTTTACCCGTAGAACCGTACCAACTTATCACTTTATCAGTTTCGCCATTGTCAACTGCTCCAAAAGTATGCCCACTACCATCCCATTTGTAAGGGTACATAGGAGTATAAGTCATCAAATCGAAACCTCTGACTAATGGCCTTTTACCGACAATATTAACTACTTCATCGTAGTAATCCGAGGTTTCGCCTGTCATTATTGTGTGGCCATATTGAGACCTGATAAAATCATATAATTTTTGCGTATTACTATCAATCTGAACATCGCTAAGAGTCGTAGTGATATTATACAGATTCATGGGCTTCGAATAGACAGAAAATTTATCTATATCAACATATCCCCAACTTTTTACGATTTCTAACGTACTTTCACCTTCGTTGAGAACAATCGCAATATTTGCGGTCATAAAATCGCTTGTTCCCGCAAAATTAATACTTGACCAATACTCGCCGTTTATATATAAATCATTGACTTTATCTCCATAAACGGACCGATACCTTATGGCAAGATCATAATTACCACCAGTCGAAACATTTATAGTAATCGTCACCTTATCTCCGTCTGCGTCAAAACCAGTTACAAATTGTCCACCGGATGCCATGGTTGAACTATCGAGTATGGTTCCGTTTAAGATTCCTGTTTCAGCCTCTATTTCCATTATAAGAGTTTGCGCACTTGCAAACAAAACTGTCAAGACCATTAATAAAAATAAATAGATTTTCTTCATAGTTTTGGTTTTATCGATTGACAACAAGTATTGATGTACTTTATGATAGACATAATAAAAGCCACTTTATCTTGACATAATCATTCCGGTTTAATTTTGGACGGGTTAGTTGGAATACTGGTCGCTATTTCAACTCCGCCAACCTCGAACCAATTCTTCTCTTTGTAAAACTATTTTACAGCTACTTAAATCCACACCCGAAATGTATCTCATTCACTCCGAATTGTATTATAATACAAACGAGATTGATTTTGGATACATCTGAGTATCGTAACAGCCACAAATTCTTTAAAACAGAAAAATATAGATGAAATGAGTTCAGAAAAACCTTTGTTTAAATAAAGGACGATATGATGAAAAGTCGCAATGTGGAAAAATACTGGCCTTGTTGTCCACCAGGACTCTCAGTGAAGGCCATGTCCCATAAAAGCCCGTATAATGTAATCTGACAAAGAAATTTTTTTGGACAAAGCTGAACATTACACCAAACATTTCCATTTCTCAGAACCCTCTTAAATTCTGTACTAGAATTTCGTTAGAATTTCGTATTTTGTTAGAATCTAACACATACGTTCTTTAAATGTGAACAAAACGGTGAACCAAAGAATTCACAAGACTATAAACATTTGATATATAGACCATTTACAAGTCGGGTTCAAATCTTGTCATCCCGACAGTTGAAAATCAAGATCTTACGAGAATACTCGTAGGCTCTTTTTGCTTAAGGTGTCGCATTTTGGATAAAACAAGATGCAAATAAACACTAATCTGTCAAGCCAAAACGTTTGCTTTAACGGCAGTTTTTAAATTGAAAAATAGAAATCAGTTACTGGCTTCGGAAGTACTGGGAGGAAATGGAGCTTTTGAACACGGCGAAAAAGCTTCCGGTACCTTTACTCCTGTAAAAGTATCCGGACTCGGAAGATCAAATAGAGCCAACCTGGATTTGGGCCGGAGTGCCCCTATCAAAAACCAAAAGCAGGCAATTATTGAATTCAACCAAGTGAAACGTTAATGGAACGCAAGAATCTACAAAACGCGTCATAAGTGTCATGCCACCCGACTCCCGTGCCCATTAGTTTGGAAGTGCTAATAATTCTTCCGACTATAGAGTACCCCGGGGTATCTTTCCCATTCTGAAATTTTCCAGAAATTAAGTATAGTACCTCAATTCGCTTATGCCATAAACATATTTTTCAAACTAAGATGCAATGACCAGTATTACAAATCGGCTCTATCAGTTACCTCCTTGTGACAAAGAAAACGGCAGATCTTCTCTTTGTGTTCCCCGCGTTTTGTTCGGCTGGTCCACCATTTCAAGTGTCAGCTTACCACCACTAACAAGATCCTGGTAACGGATATAGTTGCGTGTATAAGTCTTTCCATTCAACTCGGCCGACTGGATGTAAACATGGTCTTTATTGTTATTTCTGGCTTCAATCACAAATTGTTTTCCATCTTCCATGGTAATGGTCGCTTTCTCGAAAATCGGACTGCCCATGACATACTCATCGGTTCCGGGACAAACACTGTAAAAGCCCAAGGCACTCAGCACATACCACGAGGAGGTCTGCCCCTGATCTTCATCACCCGGGTAACCGTTCTCCGTTGAGGTGTACAACTTGTCCATCACCGCCCTGCTCCACTTTTGTGCTTTCCACGGCGCTCCGGCATAGTTGTACAGATAAATCATGTGTTGAATGGGCTGATTGCCGTGCGCATACTGCCCCATTTCTGCCATTTCCATCTCGGTCATTTCATGGATCTTACGCCCGTAAGTCCCCACCAAAACTGTGTTAGGAACAGAAAAAACCGAGTCCATTTTGGCAATAAAATTTTGATTTCCGCCTAACAAGTCGATCAAGCCCTGCGGATCGTGAAAAACTGACCAAAGATAATGCCATGCATTCCCTTCAGTGTATGGGCCTCCCCATTCAAAAGCATTGAAGTTCTGTTTCCAGATTCCTTTTTCATCGCGACCACGCATAAAGCCAACCGACGCATCAAAAACATTCCTATAGTTGTACATCTGACGCGAAAACACGTCGGTATAAAAATCGTTTCCGGTCATTTTTGCCAACTGATAACCACAAAAATCATCGTAGGCATATTCAAGGGTTTTTGCTGTTGCTTCGCGATACTTCGGATAAGGCACGTAGCCCAACGTGTAGTATTCTTTCCAGCCATCCCTCCCGTTCGCCGGCCCCCACGGGCCTTTGTTGGTGGCTTCGTGGTAATAGGCATTCAGCGCTTTTTGCGGGTCAAATGTCTGCAGACCTTTCGCCCAGGCATCTGCCAACAGCGAAATGGCATGATTCCCGATCATGCTGCCGGCTTCTCCCGGGAAAGACCAAGAGGGCAACCAACCGCATTGGTCGTAAGCATCGAGCAATCCAGCCACGTACCGACCATGCATGGTTGGGTGCAGCAGGGCATTCAAAGGGAACTGTCCCCTGAAGGTATCCCAAAAGCCAGTGTCGGTATACAGATAGCCGTTATGGACTTGCCCGTCATAAGGACTGAAATAGTATGGCTGTCCGTTCTCGTCCAGTTCATAAAACTTACGTGAAAACAAGCTGGCCCGAAAGTAGCACGAATAAAAGGTTGCTTTTTCTTCCTCGGTTCCACCTTCAACGAGAATCCGGTTCAAATGCTGGTTCCAGATTTCCCAGGCCGCCTGTTTAGTATCTTCCAGCGATTGATCTTTCCCAAGCTCACGTTCCATATTCAGTTCGGCTTGCTTCGGGCTAATGTATGAAGATGCCACCTTGGCCTGCACCTTCGCGCCATCTTCAAAACGAACCCAACCGCTAGCGCCACGGCCTTCCAACTTATCTTCTCCATCCCAATGTTGTTGATTGCGGTTCTCCCATACGCCAAATTCACGGATGGGATGATCGAACTGGATAATAAAGTAGCTTTTGAAATTATCAGTCAATCCCCGACCATTATGCACATAGCCTGTAATGCGATTTTCCTTTGGATGAATTTTCACCTGGCTCAACCCGGTGTAACCATCGAGCACCACGTAAGATTTTTGTTTCTCGGGAAAGGAGAAACGCAGATGGGCGCCACGTTCGGTTGGTGAAATTTCTGTGGTAATCTGGTTATCCAGCTTAACCCGATAATAGTTCGGCTTGGCTACTTCATTGTCATGGCTGAATTTGGCAGCCCTATCAATCTGGTTTAAAGCCAGCGATCCGGTAACAGGCATTAGCGAAAAAACACAGTAGTCATTGGTCCATGAGCTGCACTGATGAGCCTGCTGAAATCCGCGAATGGAGTCTTTGAAAAACTGATACTTCCAACCATCTCCATTCACCCCCGTTTGAGGTGTCCATGTGTGCATTCCAAAAGGTAAAGCTGTCGTAGGATACGTATTTCCCCTGGTTAAGCCAAAATGAGAATTGGTTCCCTGCAAGGTGTTAACATACTGAACCAAATCAACGGGGTCGGCAGCATACAACATCACGAAACAAACAATAAGCGACGATAGTAAATACAGTTTTTTCATACTCTAGTATATTAACCCTTTAAAAACAGTAGCACACAAATCCACACGCGATACCAAGATTTAAACCACAACCATCTGAATTACATTGATTTTAGAACTGGACAATGTATACAAGCTCACCTATTTCCCCACTTCTATTTCCTTGCGAAGGCAAAAAACTAGTAACGACAAACTTATCAGACTCAATGGGCGTAATTCCAGGATTGGCAAAAGACGCAGATCCCAGTGGCGTTTGAGGCTGTAGCGTACAATAAAATGCACCATTCCCAAATAAAATTCGCCAGCTACTCCAGTCTCCAGACGTAATTTGAGCTTCCTGAAGCACATAATCGCCATCGTGACTAAACGCACTTCTCCCTCCAATATTTCCTTTATATCCCATCTCCTGAATGGTAAAATTTGACACTTCATCCTTCCAGGTTCTCCAGTTTGAAAAATCAGTTAGAATTCCAAATGCTTGTTGGTCGCGAATCCCATTGTCATAATAATGATACCCAATGACAATATGAGAAGAAGAAGGGACAAAGCCCTCAATTTTCCGGATATCAGGAGTTCCTTCTGCCAGATTCGAGAACGTTTGAGATATTGTCTTATCATTCGTGGGCTTGTCCTCTGCTAAGTCCACATAAGATGCATAATATCGGACACGAATATTATTAGATCCCTGAATGGGATCTTGCTCGTTAGCTACAATATACCCATTACCCCATTTTTTTATGTCTCCTTGATGAGATCGGTCTCCCAACTCCGTAATGTTGATCCAGTTTTTAAGGTCATTACTCCCTGCAAGATAGAGTATAAATTCGTTTGTACTCGCCATGGAATGATATACACCTAGATAGGTGTACGACTCATCTGCTTTTACGATTCGTAAAACATCCATTACCCGTCCTTTATCATCTTTCATATCAAAAGAGGGCTCTGCAATTGCGACGTTGTTCAACTGCTCAATTTTCTGCTTAGACGATGTATTTTGATAGAACCACCAACTATACGCAATACTCAAATTTCTGATGTTGTTCTTCTTCTGAAGTTCAGATACGGAAAAAACAGTTTTAGTTGCATTTAAATCGATGATGGAAGTTCGATATTCCTCTAAGGTCATATCTGCCAACTGTTGAGCACTAAATATATCTGCATCGAGAAAAAACTTATACATCATAGCACCCCAGCATAAATCAACATCATCCATTTGTTGCAGAAAAGAGGGAGCGTCCTCGCATCGACTGTCTAGGTCTGAAATCAATGTATTCCGCATATCTACGTAGCTCATCGACATCACTGTTGCAGCTGAAGCCCAGTCTGTGTAAAGCAAGGTTTTCGCCAATACATTTTCATTCTTGGCGGGTACCTCCTCCTGCAATGGATCGTCGCTCTCTTTAGAACAGCCTGCAAAACAAAGAGAGAAAACGAATAAAATGCACATCAAATATTTCATCCTAATTATTTTCTTATTCTAAATACAATGTTTTTGAAATGCCCATCGAGTCAGAATTTATTGACCTCAGACAACAGACAAGCCAACAGACTATTATTTTAAATCAACTATTTTTCATTCGAAAACGAGTAGGGGAAATCGGATGCTTTGGTTCCCCGCTTTTTGTTGGGTTCAGCGCTCATATCAAAATTGATTTTGGCGCCTTTCATCAGCTCATCATATTTAAAG
>Ga0209347_1001063_pt1 | contig 51337 bp, 47 predicted proteins | sample AutmiccommuBRH23_FD_187382 | JGI IMG/M metagenome (GOLD analysis project Ga0209347, IMG submission 187382) | Deep subsurface microbial communities from Mt. Terri, Switzerland - Autotrophic microbial communities BRH/23 (SPAdes) (version 2) | ecosystem: Environmental > Aquatic > Deep subsurface >... | reverse complement strand
CGCCGAAACCGGAATCCCAAAACGCAAGAAAGCCGGGTTCCACACCCGGCTTTTCTGCAAAATCGAATACTTCTGCAATACGGACAATCCTACGCTTTCAAGATCTTACCGGTTCTTCACGGACGACGACGCAAGGCGCAGTCCTCTGGCACGGCTTGGCCAACAACTTCATGGTTGGTCAGCGCCTCAGGGCCGCAGCTCGATCCGCCTGAAGGCCGTCAAGTAAGCGCGGTTGTCACCTGAAGGCCTCGCGTGACGACCATTCTCCGCCCACGACGGGCGGATCCAGAGGCAGGAGCCGGCCTGACTGCCGGCCGAATGAGGATCCCTCCGGAAGGCACCCTGCCTAAAAATCAGCTGCGGCGCGAACGGCCGGGCCCGAACGCCGATTCCTTCACATCCTCTCCGGCCGGAATGACGACAAGAGATGGGTGGCGCCGGGGCCACTAGCGCCGTCGCCTGATACGGCGCATTCGCTTCTCTGATCCGCGCGGAATTGCCCGGTTCCGTGTGGAGATCTCCCTGTTCGCGCGACATGTTCCGGCGGGCGGCGGGGCGTACCAGCGGGCGCGCCGTTGCGACAAACGGCGGAATTCTGCGAGTTCCCGGCGCCCGGCCGAGCGCCCCAGCCGGCTGGCGTTGCCGGTTGACCGCTGCAATTCTATGTTCTTTCCCTGCATCCGCGCGCCATTCGGGCGAGACCGCGCCGGGCCGGCCGTGCAAGATCCCGGCAGCCGCGGCGGTGCGACAGCCGCCCAGAACTCGGGAGACGGCGCGTGGAGCAGGGCGGGACCTGGGATGTCATCGTGGTGGGGGCGGGGTCGGCGGGATCGGCACTGGCCGCCCGGCTGACCGAGGATCCGAAGCTGAAGGTGCTGTTGCTGGAGGCCGGGGCCGCCAGCCACCCCTACACCTCGATCCCGATGAGCTTCGCCTTCCTGATGAGCCACCCGACCGCCAACTGGCGCTACAAGTCGGTGCCGGAGGCGGGCACGGCCAACCGCGAGATCCCGGTGCCGCGCGGCCGCCTGGTCGGCGGCTCGTCGGCGATCAACGGACTGGTCTATGTGCGCGGCCAGCCGATCGACTACGACACCTGGGCGCAGTTCGGCAACCGCGGCTGGAGCTACGAGGACGTGCTGCCGGTGTTCCGGCGCATGGAGAACTACGAGCATGGCGGCGACGACTGGCGCACCCAGGGCGGCCCGCTGCATGTCTGCGAATCCTACGACCAGAGCCCGCTCTACGACGCCCTGCAGGCGGCCGGGGACACCATCGGCATCCCGCGCAACCGCGACTACAACGGCGCCGACCAGGAGGGCATCGTGCGGACCCAGACCACCATCAGGGACGGCCGCCGCATGAGCGCTGCCATCGCCTACCTGAAGCCGGCGCGCGGCCGCCCGAACCTGCGCATCGTGCCGGACGCCCATGCCACAAGGCTGCTGTTCGAGGGCCGGCGCTGCGTCGGCGTCGCCTACGAGCAGCATGGCCAGGAGGTCGAGGCGCGGGCCGGGCGCGAGGTGGTGGTGTCGACCGGAGCGGTGGCGACGCCGCAGCTGCTGGAGCTGTCCGGCATCGGCCGGCCCGAGGTGCTGGGCCGCCACGGCATCGCGGTGCGCCACGCCATGGCCGGCGTCGGCGAGCATCTGCGCGACCACATCAACGCCCGGATCTGGTGGCGGCTGAAGGTGCGCGGCCTGTCCTACAACGACCGCATCGCCGGCCTCGGCAAATACTGGCAGGGGCTGCTGTACCTGGCGACCCGCCGCGGCTTCCTGGCGATCCCGTCGGCGCCGCTGCTGGGCTTCCTGAAGACCCGGCCGGACCTGGAGTGCCCGGACATCCAGATGCACGTCATGCCCTATGTCATCAAGGACGCCACCAAGCGCACTTTGCAGGACTGGCCGGGCATGACGCTGACCTGCTACCAGTTGCGCCCCGAGAGCCTGGGCTCGATCCACATCGCCTCGGCCGACCCGCACGTGCATCCGGAGATCCGCTTCAACTTCCTGTCCGACCCGGTCGACCAGCGCACCATGGTCGACGGCGTGAAGCTGCTGCGCCGGCTCGCCGGGGCGGCGCCGATGGACGCGTACCGGGGCGAGGAGGTGGACCCCGGCCCGGGCATCACCAGCGACGCCGACATCCTCGACCACATCCGCCGCACCGCCAACACCGCCTTCCACCCGATCGGCACCTGCCGGATGGCGCCGGGCCCGAACGGGGTGGTCGACGACCGCCTGCGGGTCCATGGTCTGCAGGGACTGCGGATCGCCGACGCCTCGATCATGCCGACCATGGTCTCCGGCAACACCAATGCCGCTTCGATCATGATCGGCGAGAAGGCGGCCGAGCTGATCCGCGCCGACCTGCGTGTGCCAGCCTAGAGAGGAGCATCCCATGAAGAGCCTGCAAGTCCGCTTCGCCAAGCGCCCGACCGGCGAGCCGACGGCCGACACCTTCGAGATCGCCGAGGCCGAGCTGCCGGCGGTCGGCGACGGCCAGATCCTGGTCCGCATCATCTGGCTGACCCTCGACCCCTACATGCGCGGCCGCATGGACGACAGCCGCTCCTACGCCAAGCCGCAGGCGCTGGGCGAGGTGATGCAGGGCGGCACCGTCGGCGAGGTCGTGGAGTCGAAGAACCCGAAGTTCGCCGCCGGCGACTTCGTGCTCGGCATGTTCGGCTGGCAGAGCCACGCGGTGTCCGACGGCACCGGCGTGCGCAAGCTCGACCCGGCCGTCGCACCGCTGTCGACCTGGGTCGGCGTCATGGGCATGCCGGGGCTGACCGCCTATGTCGGCCTGCTCGACGTCGGCGAATTGAAGGCCGGCGACACGGTGGTGGTGTCGGCGGCGTCCGGCGCGGTCGGCTCGGTGGTCGGCCAGCTGGCGCGGATCAAGGGTGCCAAGACGGTCGTCGGCGTCGCCGGCCCGGACGAGAAGTGCCGCTACGTGGTCGATGAGCTCGGCTTCGACGCCTGTGTCAGCCACCGCTCGGCGAGCCTGCGCGACGACCTGAAGGCGGCCTGCCCGGACGGAATCGACGTGTATTTCGAGAATGTCGGCGGCCCGACCCTGGAGGCGGCGCTGTCGCTGATGAACCCGTTCGGCCGGATCCCGGTGTGCGGCATGATCTCGATGTACAACACCGGCCCGGTCGGCGGTGCGGTCGACCGGCTGCCGGCGCTGATGCGCCGGGTGCTGACCGACCGCCTGAAGATCCAGGGCTTCATCGTCTCCGACCGCGCCGCCGAGCGCCAGAAGGCGTTCATCGAGGAGGTCGGCGCCTATGTCCGCGACGGCCGCATCAAGTACCGGGAATCGGTCACCAAGGGCCTGGAGAACGCGCCCGCCGCGTTCATCGGCCTGCTGCGCGGCGAGAACTTCGGCAAGCAGCTGGTGCAGGTGTCGGAGGACCCGACGCGGGGGTAGGGGGGCGGCGACGACCGGGCGACGGAGCGGCGGGTGGGTCCCGGCTCTTCGCGGCTTCGCCGCTTCGGCCGGGATGAGGACATGAAAGCACGTGCTTTAATCCCTCATCCCGGACGCGCGTAGCGCGAGCCGGGATCCAGCAAGCGACGGGCGCTATTCGCCCGCCGTCGGCAGCACGTGGTCCTGGAACCGCTGCCGCAGCGTCAGCTTCGAGAGCTTGCCGGTGGCGGTGTGCGGCAGCTCGTCGACGAACAGCACGTCGTCGGGCAGCCACCACTTCGCCACCTTGTCCGCCAGAAACGCCCGGATCTCGTCGGCGGTCGCCTTCTGGCCCTCCTTCAGCACCGCGATGAGCAGCGGCCGCTCGGCCCATTTCGGGTGTGCGGCCGCGATCACCGCGCATTCCTGGATGGCAGGGTGGCCGATCGCCGCGTTCTCCAGGTCGATCGAGCTGATCCATTCGCCGCCCGACTTGATGACGTCCTTGGTGCGGTCGACGATCCACAGGAAGCCGTCCGCGTCGATGCGCGCCACGTCGCCGGTGCGCAGCCATCCCTCGGCATCGTGCGAGGCCGCACTCGCCGCCTCGTCGTTGTAGTACGCCGACATCACGCCGCCGCCGCGCACCAGCAGCTCGCCGAACGCCTCGCCGTCATGCGGCAGGCGATTGCCCCCGGCGTCGACGATCTTCAGCTCGCAGCCGAACAGCCGGCGGCCCTGCGAGCTCTTGTAGCCGAGCCGCGTTTCGGGCGGCTCCCGGCGCATCCGCTCGGTCAGCGTGGTCAGCGAGCCGACCGGGCTCATCTCGGTCATGCCCCAGCCATGGGTGACGCTGAGGCCGTAGCTGGTCTCCAGCTCGCGGATCAGCGACGCCGGTGCGGCCGATCCTCCCGTCAGCACCACCTCCAGCCCGGCCGGGGCCCGGCCCTGGCGGCGCATTTCGGCGGCGAGGCCGAGCCACACCGTCGGCACGCCCCAGGCGGCGGTGACCTTCTCCTCGTCCATGAGCGCGAACAGGCTAGCGCCGTCGAGCCGCGGCCCCGGGAACACCGGCTTGGTGCCGGTCAGCGGCATCAGGTAGGGCAGGCCCCAGGCGTTGACGTGGAACAGCGGCACCACCGGCAGGATCGACTGCCCCGGCCGCAGCCCGATGCCGTCGCCGACCACCAGCACGCCGAAGGTGTGCAGCAGGGTCGAGCGGTGCGAGTACAGCACGCCCTTGGGGTTGCCGGTGGTGCCCGAGGTGTAGCAGAGCCCGGCGGCGGAATTCTCGTCGAACTCCGGCCAGACGATCGCCTCCGGCTGGCCGGCCAGCAGCTCCTCGTAGCACAGCGCGCCGGCGGGAGCCGCCTCGGGCATGTGCGCGCGGCCGGTCATCACCACCACCGGCATGCCCTTCGGCAGCCGGTCCGCCAGCTTGTCGACCAGCGGCAGGAAGGTCGCGTCGACGAACAGCAGCCGGTCCTCGGCGTGGTTCACGATGTAGGCGATCTGGTCGGGGAACAGCCGCGGGTTGATGGTGTGGCAGACCGCGCCGATGCCGGCGATCGCGTAGTACAGCTCGAAATGCCGGTAGCCGTTCCAGGCCAGGGTCGCCACCCGGTCGCCCGGCCGGATGCCGTGCTCGCGCAGCCAGTGCGCCAGCTGCGCGATGCGGCGGCGCGACTGGGCGAAGGTGTAGCGGTGGACGTCGCCCTCGACCCGGGCCGAGACGATCTCGGTGTCGCCGCGGATCTCGGCGGCGAAGTCGATGATGCTGGAGATCAGCAGCGGGCGATCCATCATCAGGCCGCGCAGCATTCCGTGTCCTCCCTGGCTCGGCACTTCGGGCGCGCCGTTCCCGAAACGATAGCAACGCGACGCCGGGGCGACGAGGGGGAAGGGCCGCGCACCGGACCCCGCATTTGGCTTGGCGACCCGGGGCTTCCGGCGCCTAATGCCGGTCTCTCCGCAACCAGCCGGTCGCAAGCCTCGCCATGCAGTTGGGTCGTCCCGTCTTCTTCAAGCGGCTCGGGGCGCCCGGCGCCGAGGCCTTCGCCGTGCTGTTCGCGCTGGAGTCCTTCGCCCGCGCCATCCTGTCGACGGTGATCCCGGTCGAGGCGCTGCGTCATCTCGGCGATGCCGGCGGCGTCAGCTCGGTGTTCTTCGCCGCCAGCCTGTGCGCGCTGACCGCCAGCCTCGGCATCCCCTGGCTGGTGCGCAAGACGGCCCGGCGCTGGGTGTACTCGGCCGGGTTCGTCGGCCTGGCCCTGGCGCCCTCGCTGTTCGTGGTCGAGGGGCTGGCACCCTTCATGTCCGGCATGATCGTGCGCGCCGTCGGCACGGTGGCGGTGACGATCTGCCTCAGCCTCTACATCCTCGACTTCATCGCCAAGAAGGACCTGTCGCGGTCGGAGCCGATGCGGCTGTTCTACTCCGCGGCGGCCTGGTGCACCGGGCCGTTCCTCGGGGTGTGGCTCGGCGAGCATGCCGGGCGCGACGCGCCCTACCTGGTGTCGGCGGCGGTGTCGCTGCTGGCGCTCGGCTATTTCTGGTTCCTGCGCATCACCGAGAACCCGGCGGTGGTGCAGAAGGCCGGGCCGGTGCCCACGCCGCTCGCCTATGTCCGGCGCTACTTCGCGCAGCCGCGGCTGCGGATGGCCTGGGTGATGACGACGGGGCGCAACGTCTGGTGGGTGGTGTACTTCATCTACGTGCCGATCTACGCGGTGCAGAGCGGCCTCGGCGCCGAGATCGGCGGTGCCATCGTGTCGATGGGCACCGGCTTCATGTTCCTCACGCCGCTGACCGGCCGGCTGGTGCGCCGCGAGGGCATCCGACGGGTGTTCATGTGCGGCTACCTGATGGCGTCGGCGGCGACCTTCATGGTGGCGGCCGCCAGCGGTCATCCCTGGCTCGGCGGCGCCTTGATCGTCTGCGCCGCGCTCGGCATGAGCGCCATCGATGCCGGCGGCAACATGCTGTTCCTGTACGCGGTGCGCCGCCACGAGCGCGCCGAGATGACCACCGTCTACTCGACCTATCGTGACGCCGCCGACATCGTGCCGCCGGGCCTGTTCTCGCTCCTGCTGCGGGTGTTCGAGCTGCCGGCGGTGTTCGTGGTCGGCGGGGCCGTCACCTTCGCGCTGGCGCTGCTGGCGCGGCGCATCCATCCGCGGCTGGGGCGCGAGGCGCGGCCGGCCCGCAGTGCCGCCGCCGAGTAGGGCGGGCCGGCTCGACAGCCTCGGGGAGCGTCCGTAAGCTCGCCGGCCGAAACCAGAGCAGCGGAGGGTGCGGGCATGGCCGCCGGAACGAAGCGGGTCGCCGGGAAGATCGCGCTGGTGACCGGTGCCGCCTCCGGCATCGGCCGCGCGATCGCCCGCACCCTGGCCGAGCAGGGCGCCACCGTGATGGTCGCCGACATCGAGGAGAACGCCGCGCTCGCGGTGGTCGCCGAAATCGGGGAGGAGGGCGGCAGGGCCGAGGTGGTGGCACTCGACGTCACCGACGAGGACCAGTGGGCGACCGCATTGGACGGGGTGGCGGAGCGGCACGGCCGGCTCGACATACTGGTCAACAACGCCGGCATCGTCACCGGCGACGCCAGCATCGAGGATCTCACGCTCGACGCCTGGCGGCGCATCCAGGCGGTGAATTCCGAGGGTGTGATGCTCGGCTGCAAGCACGGCGTCCGCGTCATGAAGCGCACGGGCGGCGGCTCGATCGTCAACATCTCCAGCATCGCCGGGATCGTCGGTGCGCCGCATCTGAGCGCCTACTGCGCTTCCAAGGGGGCCGTGCGGATCCTGACCAAGTCGGTGGCGCTGCACTGTGCGCGCAAGGGCTACGGCATCCGCTGCAACTCGGTGCACCCGTCCTACACCGACACCCCGATGGTCGACCGCATGGTCGCACAGCGCGACGACCCCGAGCGCATGCGCGCCGCCCTGCAGGCGGCCAGCCCGCTCGGCCGCCTGGGGTCGCCGGCCGACGTCGCCGCCGCGGTGCTGTACCTGGCGAGCGACGATGCGGCCTTCGTGACCGGTGCCGAGCTGGTGGTCGACGGCGGCGTGACCGCGACTTGAGCGTCGCGCCGCCGACATGCCGCAACGAACAGGGGGAAACCAGCCCCCGCAGCGCCAAGGAAGGACTCCGCATGTTCCAGCTCACCGGCAAGGTCGCCCTGATCACCGGCTCGTCGCGCGGCATCGGCCGGGCCATCGCCGAGACCATGGCACGGCAGGGTGCGACGGTGGTGGTGTCGAGCCGCAAGCAGGAAGCCTGCGACGAGGTGGTCGCCGGGATCCGTGCCGACGGCGGCGAGGCGACCGCGGTCCCGTGCAACATCGGCCGCAAGGAGGATCTCGAAGCCCTGGTCGCGGCCACGCTGCGGATCTACGGCCGGATCGACGTGCTGGTCTGCAATGCCGCCACCAATCCGGTTTTCGGGCCGATGCGCGAGGCCTCGGACGAGGCCTACGACAAGATCATGACCACCAACGTGAAGAGCGCGTTCTGGTTGTGCAACATGGTGGCGCCGCAGATGGCCGCGCGGAAGAACGGCGCGATCATCGTGATCTCGTCGATCGCCTCGATGTACGGCAACCGCAAGCTCGGCCTCTACGGCGTCTCCAAGGCGGCCGAGCAGCAGCTGGTGCGCAACCTGGCGGTCGAATGGGGCGGCGACAACATCCGGGTCAACGCCATCGCCCCGGGCCTGGTCCGCACCGACTTCGCCCGCGCGTTGTGGGAGGACCCCAAGCGGCTGTCGGTCATGGAGGCGATCACGCCGCTGAAGCGCATCGGCGAGCCGGTCGAGATCGCCGCACTGGCCACCTTCCTGGCCTCCGACAGCGCCTCCTTCATCACCGGCCAGACCATCGTCGCCGACGGCGGGCGTACGATCGGCGATCCGTCCTGAGGCGGGGCCCAGCGCCATGGCGACACTCGGCCCGGTGACCGACGCCCACCGATTCGACGAATCGAGACTCGCACGATGTCTCGCGGACCGCGGCCTGCCGGGCGCCGAGCGCGGCCTGCGCGTCCTGCAGTTCCAGGGCGGCCAGTCGAACCCGACCTTCCTGGTGGAGGCCGGCGACGACGCCTACGTGCTGCGCAAGAAACCGCCGGGGACGCTGCTGCCGTCGGCGCACATGGTGGAGCGGGAGTACCGGGTGATGGCCGCCCTGGCGGCGACCGACGTGCCGGTGCCGGCGATGCGGCTGCTGTGCGAGGACACGGCGGTGATCGGCACGGCGTTCTACGTCATGGATTTCCTTGACGGCCGGATCCCGTCGGAGCCGTCGCTCGACCAGGGCTACACGCCGGAGGAGCGGGCCGCCATCTGGGACTCGATGAACGACGCGATGGCGCGGCTGCACAACGTCGACCCGGCGGCGATCGGGCTCGGCGACTACGGCAAGCCGGCGAACTACCTCGGCCGGCAGATCGAGCGCTGGTCGCGGCAGTTCGAGGCGTCGCGGACCGGCCCGATGCCGGACATGGACCGGCTGACCGCGTGGCTGCAGGCGCGTCCGGCCCCGCCGGACGAGGTGGCCATCGCGCATGGCGACTTCCGGCTGCCGAACCTGATGCTGCACGCCACCGAGCCGCGGGTGATCGCGATCCTCGACTGGGAGCTGTCGACGCTCGGCCATCCGCTCGCCGACCTCGCCTACAACTGCATGCCGTACCGCATGCCGCATGCCGAGAAGGCACTGAAGGGCATGGTCGGGCTGGACCTGGCGGCGCAGGGCATCCCGGACGAGGCCGGGTACATCGCCGCCTATTGCCGGCGGACCGGGCGCGACGGCGTGCCGGACCTGCCGTATTTCCAGGCGTTCTCGTTCTTCCGGCTCGCCGCCATCTGCCAGGGCGTCTATGCGCGGGGGCTGGCGGGGAACGCCAGCTCGCTCGATGCGCTGGAGGTCGGCGCGAAGGCGCCCAGGCTGGCGGAGATCGGCTGGGCGATCGCGGAAGGCGCGTGAGGCTGCGTCAGGCGGCCTTGCGGGCATCCATGCGGGCGCGCCGTGCCGCGATGCGGTCGCGCAGGACATCGGCCACGGCCTGCATCCGGTCGATGTCGCCGGAGTCCATGGCCGCCGCCGCCGAAACCAGCAGCTTGCCGGTGCGCTCGAGGTCCGCCAGCCGGTCGTCGATGTGGTTCAGCAGGAGGGTCAGGTTCACCTCGGCGGTCGAGCACTGGCTCACGACGTCGGTGTTCGCCGGGCTGCGGCCGGTGGCGGGATAGTGGATGATTCCGTCGTTCATGGGTTCCTCCCTCGTTCCGACCGGATGGGACACCGGCCGGTCGCCTGGACCGGATCTACCCGCGCTGCCGAGACATTTGCAGGGAGAGGAGAGCCGTCGTGCGGATCGAGAGATGAAACGGATTCGACTTAAAATCGATTCCGTACTTTCCGAGGGGCGGTCCTATGCCCGCCGCTCGTCCAGCCGCTCGCGCAGCAGGTCGAGCCGGTCCCCGCCCCAGAACAGCTCGCCGTCGAGCACGAACATCGGCACCCCGAACACCCCCATCGCCTCCGCCTCGTCGATGACCGCGGTCATCTCTGCGCGGCCGGAACCCTCGGCATAAGCGGCATAGGCGGCGGCGTCGCCGCCGGCCTCGGCGATCACGCCGGCGACCTCCGCCGGCACGTCGATGTCGAGCTCGTGCTTCCAGAAGCGCTCGAACACGGTGTCGTGGTAGCGGCGGAAGATCCCGGCCGCCTGTGCGAACAGCATGCCGGCGTTGGCGTAATAGCCGTCATAGACCCGCCTGGTGCCCTTCACGATCAGCCCCTGCTTGTTGGCGAATCGGCGGGCGTCCATGTAGGAGTAGCGGATGCGCCGCCAGGCGTGCTCGTTGCGGCCCTCGACGGTGCCGAGATACTCGGCAATGCGCAGGGTGTAGGGCCGCCACTCCAGCTCCAGGTCGTAGTCCTCGGCCAGTTTGTAGGCCGGGCGGACGGCGACATAGGCATACGGGCTCTTGTAGTCCGAATAGACCCGGACGACTTCTCGGCTCATCGCTCTTCCTCGGGTTGGTTCTCGCGATCCCAGTATGGACGGCTCAGGCCCTGGGCGCGCAGGACGTGCTTCTCGACCTTGGCGGTCGGGGTCTTCGGCAATTCGTCGACCACGCGGACGTAGCGCGGGATCATGAAGCGTGGCAGCCGCGGTTCAAGCCAGGCGATGAGCGCCGCCGGCTCGATGCGACGGCCGGCGACGGGGGACAGGACCGCCAGCACCTCGTCCTCGGTATGCTCGCTCGGAACCGCCACCACCGCGGCCTCGCGGATGTCGGGGTGGCCGAGGATCTCGGCCTCGACCTCCCAGGACGAGATGTTCTCGCCGCGCCGGCGGATCGCGTCCTTCAGGCGGTCGACGAAGTGGAAGTCGCCGTCGGCGTCGCGCAGGAACACATCGCCGGTGTGGAACCAGCCGTTGCGCCAGGCGGCGGCGGTCGCCTCCGGCCGGCCGTCATAGCCGTGCGTCATGGTCCAGGGTGCCGCGGTTCGGATGATCAGCTCGCCGGGCGTGCCGTCGGGGACGGGCACGTCGTGGGCGTCGACCAGCCGCAGTTCCACACCCGCGCGCGGCCGGCCGCAGATTCCCGGCTTGCCGGGGTTCGGGCCGGAGATCAGCGGCGTGCTGATCTCGGTCATATTGAACAGCGTGTAGAAATCGACCCCGAAGCGTTCGCGGAAGGCCGGGCCGGCCGCACCCAGCGGCACGATCATGACGTGGCGCAGAGGATGCTCGCGGTCGTGGTCGGCCGGCTTGGCTTTCAGCAGGAAGGTCGCCATCGCCCCCAGCAGGAAGGCCGAGGTCACCTGCATGCGCCGCACGTCGGCCCAGAACGTCTCGGTGCGGAACCGCTCGACCACCGCGATCGAGGCGCCGACGCACAGCGCCATGCTGGCGATGAAGGCGCCGCCGATGTGGAAGATCGGCATGTGCAGCAGATGCCGGTCGTCGGCCCGGGTGCAGGTCCAGGTCGCCGGGTTCATGGCGGTGAAGCTGTGGGCGTAGGACGACAGCACGCCCTTGGAGCGGCCGGTGGTGCCGGAGGTGAAGATGATCGACTGGGTGTCCCAGGCCTCGATCGGCCGTTCTGGCGGGTCGGGCGGGCGGCCGGGGTCGAGCAGCACCGAGACGTCGTGCAGCGTGACGTCGGTGAGGGCCGGGCAGGGGATCTCCACCCCGGCGACGACGATGCTGCGCAGCGTTGCGGTCGGCACCTCCAGCACGCGGTCGAGCAGGGCAGGGTCGACCACCGCCAGCGCGGCACCGGCGTCGGCGATCGCGTTCGCCAGCAGGGTGCCGCGATAGGCGGTGTTGATCGGCACCATGACGGCGCCGAGGTAGTTGGCGGCGAGCATCGCCCGCAGGCCCATGGCGCCGTTCGGTAGCATGATCAGCACCCGGTCGCCCTGGCGCACGCCCAGGCGCTGCAGTCCTGCGGCGGTCGCCCGCACCAGCGACAGGGTCATGGCGAAGCTCCAACGCTCGCCGTGGGCGAACACCGCCCAGGTGTCGTCACCGCGCTCCGCGGCGTGGCGCTCCAGGGCGTAGCGCAGTACGCAGGTCTCACGCGGCGGCACGCCGGTCTCAACCATGCTGCGCCCCCGGCGCCAGCATGGCGACGGCGTTGGCGCGCAGCGTCGCCCGGAACCGCTCCACGGTGGTGGCATGGTCCGGCATGTCGAGCATGCGCTGGATGGTCGGCGTGGCGGCGCAAAAATGCGTGACGGCACCGGTGACGTAGAACGCCACCATCTCGGGATCGCAGGCCGCGATCATGTCGCGCTCCTGGCCGCGCCGGATCGCCGTGGCATAGGCGTCGATCACCGGCCGCAGATGCCAGCGCCGTGCCCGCTGCGCCCGGTCGGGATTCTCCATCAGCTCGCGCAGCAGCAGGCCGGCGAGATGCGGGTGGTCGAGCGCCCAGTCGAGGAATCGTTCCAGCATCGCCGTGACCTCGGTGACGCTGCCGGCGACGGCGGTGGGGTCTGGCAGGTAGGGCAGGATGCTGCCGGCGACGCGGCCGAGCACTTCGCCATACAGCTTCTCCTTGGAGCCGAAATGGTAGGCCATCGTGGCGATCGTCACCCCGGCGGCGGCTGCAATGTCACGCAGCCCGGTGCCGGCGAACCCGCCCGCCGCGAACAGCCGCTCCGCCGCCTCGAGGCAGCGCCGTCGAGTGTCCAGATTTCCCTGTGGGCGTCCCGCACGCCTGCTGAACTGCACCGATCGCAAGCGCGGCCCCGCTGAATTAATCGATCGTTCGATTAAATAGCTCCGGGACCTGCTGTCAACTCCGTGTCACCGGACGCCCGGCGGCCGGCCGGAGACGGAGCCATCGGTCATGACGGGTCCGTGTGTCGCGGCGCGCGTCGGACGACATCGACGTGCTCGGCGCGGATCGCCACGATATCCGGAAGAGCTTCGCAGAACACCGATACGATTGCCGGGTCGAAATGCCGCCCCGCCTGTGCCTGGATGTACGCCACGGCGTCCTGCAGCGGCCAGACATCCTTGTAGGGGCGTTCGGATGTGAGGGCGTCGAAGACATCGGCGACGGCGACGATGCGGCCCTCCTGGGGGATGTCCTCGCCCGATAGTCCGAATGGGTACCCGGAACCGTCCCATTTCTCATGGTGGCTGATCGCGATCCGCTGGGCCAGCACCAGCAGGTCGCTGTCGTCCGCGGCCAGGATGTCGGCACCGATTTCGGCATGCGTCTGCATCACCGCCATTTCCACTGGCGTGAGTCTCCCCGGCTTCAAGAGAATCTCATCCGGAATCCCGATCTTGCCGACATCATGCATCGGGCTTGCATTCAGCATCAATTCGCAGTCTTCGGCGTTCCACCCCAGCCGGCTGGCGAGCAGCGTCGAGATCTTGCTCATACGCAGTATGTGATTGCCGGTCTCGTTGTCCCGGTACTCTGCGGCTCTTCCCAGGCGTCGCACCACCTGCAGCCGCGTGCTCTGCAATTTGGCGGTGCGTTCCTTCACCGCGCTCTCAAGCAGGGATGCCTGCGTCCACACGAGGCGGTGCGCGAGATGCGCCTCGAGCAGGTTGCGTACCCGCGCCATCAACTCGGCCCGGTCGAAGGGCTTGACCAGATAATCGCGCGCGCCGGCCGCGAAGGCCCGCAGCAGGAAGTCATCGGACAGTTGGGCGGTCAGGACGATGACCGGTGCGGGCACCGGCTCGACGACCTCCCGAAGCGACCGCATGATGGCATAGCCGTCCAGATGCGGCATGTTCAGATCCAGCAGGATCAGGCCGGGGCGATGCCGACGATAGGCGTCGAGGGCCTGTCGCGAGTCGTCGATGAGGATCAGGTTCGAGTAGCCCTCGATCCTCAGCAGCTTGTCGAGCAGCTTCAGGTTGACCGGCTCGTCGTCGATCGCGAGGATCGGCGTCTCCTTCAAGCGTGGCAAGTCGCGGAAGTTGGTCACGGTTCATTCCTTGGTCGCAGGTATTGCGCAGGCTGCCCAGGACCTCTGCAGGATGTCGCCCTGCGGTCGCCGCGGCGCCGATCCGGTTCACGGAGAAGCTCCGCGATCACGTCCAGAAGCTCGACGAGATCGATCGGCTTCGTCAGGTACCGGCGGAAGCCTGCGGCCAGCGCGCGATCGACATCGGGCTTCATGGCGGCGGCTGAAATCGCGACGGCGGGAATCGCGCATGTTCGCGGATCGGCCCTGAGGCGCGCCAGCACGTCGAGGCCGTCCATTACGGCCATGTTGATATCCAGCAGGATCACGTCGGGCCTCCTCGATCCGGCCAGTTCCAGGCCGGCGGGGCCGTTGTCGGCCTCCAGCAGCGTGATTTGCGGGTGCCGGATCAGGGCCTGCCGCACCAGTTTGAGGTTGGCCGGGTTATCCTCGACATAGAGAACCGTCCCGGCAGGCAGCGGCCCGCCAAGCCGGCCCGGACCGATAGGCGGCTCGGCTTCCGTGCGCGGGGTAGCGATTGGCAGCTCGATCGAGAACGTCGCGCCGGATCCGGCGATGCTCTGAGCTTCGATGCCGCCGCCCATCGCCTCTGTCAGCCGCTTGGAGATAACCAGGCCGATACCGGCCCCCTCGACGTTCGTATGTTCGGCACCGAGCCGGTCGAAGGCGGTGTATAGTTGCCGGAGCTTGTCCTCGGCGATGCCCTCGCCGGCATTCTGCACCGAGATCCGGACCCGCTCCCGGCCGCTGCGAAGGGCGGTGACGGTAACCTGGCTGCCCTTGCGGCCATATTTTACCCCGTTGCTCAGCAGGTTCAGCAACACCTGCCGCAGCCGGGTCCGGTCCGCCCGCACCGCCTCGGCACCGACGGCACGATTGAAGACGACCGAGATCTGTCTCTCGCCAGCAATCGGCGCGACCAGCTTGCCGCATGCACCGAACACGTCGTCGAGGCCGACCTCTTCGATCGAGAGATCGATACGGCCTGACTCGATGCGGGCGAGGTCGAGAACCTCGTTGATGAGTTGGAGGAGGTGTTTTCCCGACTTGCGGATCGTTTGGACACTGTCGCGCTGGTCATCGTTCAGGTCGCCGTCGATCTCGAGCACCTGGGCGAACCCCAGAATGGCGTTCAACGGCGTACGCAACTCGTGGCTCATCGCGGACAGGAAGTCGGACTTCGCCCGGTTTGCCTCCTCGGCTTCTTCCTTTGCGTTCACCAAGGCTTCCTGGGCCTGCTTGAGCCCGGTTATGTCCTGCACCACTCCGAGCATGTTGATCGGCTGGCCACGGCCGTTGCGGACCACGTCGCCGGTTCCAAGGAGCCATCGGATGGTGCCGTCGGTCCATACACAGCGGTACTCGACACGATACTTGGCGCCATTCGCGAAGCAGTCGTCGACGGCGGCCTCGATTTGCGTCCGGTCGTCGGGGTGGACGCAATTCAGAAACGCCTGCCACGTGGTCTCCGCGATCGGCTCCGAGAACCCGAAGAGCGGACCGACGCGTTCGGACCAAAGCAACTCGCCGGTGCGGACGTTCCAGTCCCAAGTTCCGATGTTCGCGTAGTTCTGGCTGATCCGAATCCTCTCCTCGGCCTGCTTTACCCGGGTGATTTCGGTGCGGATGGAAACATACTGATAGGGGCAGTCGTCCTCGTCGAAGAACGGGACGATCGTGCTCTCGGTCCAGAAGGGAGACCCGTCCTTGCGGTAGTTGCAGATCTCTCCGGTCCAGATTTCACCGCTCCGGATGGTTCGCCACAGGTCGCGGTAGAACTCTTGCGGGTGGTGCTCCGATTTGACCATCCGGTGGTTTTGGCCAATCAATTCGGCGCGGCTGTAGCCACTGACTTCGCAGAACTTGTCGTTCACGTGAATGATGGTGCCGCTTCGGTCGGTGACGCTGACATGCGCATGGCGCTCGAGCGCCAGATGCTCGCGATCCCGCTCGTACTGCACCGAGCGCAGGCGCGCCGCCACGTCGCTCTCCTGCCGGGCGCGGCGCGCACGGGCCGCGACTGCGGCGACGAGGTGGGCGGGTTCCACCGGCTTCATCAGGAAATCGTCGCCGCCAAGTTCGAGCGCCCGGAGTTGCCGGTCGGGATCGGAGTCGGAAGACAGGAACAGGATGGGCAGGTTGCGGTTCTGTTCGCGCTGCCGCAGGACGGCCGTGAGTTCTGGTCCCTCTGCGTCCTGCATGAGCACGTCCAGGACGAGTACGTCTGGCTGGAAGTCATCCAGCATCCGAAGAAGCCGCAGCGGCTCGGTCAGGGTCCTCACCTCCATGCCGGCGCTCTCCAGGTACGCAGCGTGGAGCTTGAGCACCGACGGCATGTCGTCGACAAGCAGGACCCGGTAAGCCGGCGCGGATTTGTGCTTGCTGAAGGCCGATGCCGCCAGCGCGGACAGCAAGGTCGGGTCGATCGGCTTCAGCAGATAGCCGACGGCCCCGGCCCGGTACGCCGCCAGCCGCGGGACGAGGTCGTCGCGGTCCGATGCGACCACGAACGGAACCGTCGTTCCCGCGCCGCTGCCGGCATCCCCCGGCAGCGCGAATGACGGGCCGGCTTCCTCGAATGCCGCCTGATCCACGACGACGAACTGCGGATCATCGTCGCGGCGGCTATGCCGGAGGGTCGCTTGGAGCCCAGCGGCATCGGCGAAGATGCGGGTACGGTGGCCCTGATATCGGAGAACCCGGCACACGTGCCGCAAGGTCTCGCGTGGGCCGCCGAGAAAGTGGATCGTCGGTAGTCCCTCTGCCGGCCGATGTCGCTGTTGCGTTGACATGTTCGGTCCGCGATTACGGTCAGTGGGGAAGCGGAGCCGTCGCCAATCGTTGCCGCGGATTGCGGTCTCGCTTGGCGAGGTGCTCGGAGAGGATGTTCCGAACTGCCAGCATCTGCTGCAGATCGCCAGCGTCGATGGCGGCCAGTGCCATTCGATTCAGGTCCTGGATCGTGCGCAGATCATCAAGGGCCGCGGACGTCGTATCCCGGAAGCCGGCGAGCGCGTCCGCGATGCAAGCAAGGTAGCAGGGAGTGTCGTGTTTCGGGGCAGTCGCATCGGTCGGCGCTGCTGGAAAGCCGGAGGCGATGTAGTTCATGGGGATGTCCTGGTTGGGCCTCGACCACCGAGGCCGTTTGCGGAGCGCAGGTGGGTGGAAGGCGGGACGGCGGACCGTCCCGCGGGTCAGGCGGCCCGGACGCGCGCCAGGAACTGGGACACTTCGCGGCTGAGCGTGGCGGCCGACTGCGACAGCTCCTGGGCACTGGAGAGCACCTGCGATGCCGCCGAACCGCCTTCCGATGCCGCCTGGCTGACCTGAGCGATGGCCCCGGAAACCTCGCCGGTGCCGGCCGAGGCCTGCTGCACGTTGCGCGCGATCTCCTGGGTTGCCGCATCCTGCTCCTCGACGGCCGAGGCGATCGCCGATGCGATTTCGCGACTCTCGCCGATCACCTGCGCGATCTCCCGGATGGCATTCACGGTGCGCATGGTGACGTCCTGCACCTCGCCGATCTGGGCGGTGATGCTCTCGGTGGCCTGCGCTGTCTGGCTGGCCAGCGACTTCACCTCGGAGGCGACGACGGCAAAGCCCTTGCCGGCTTCACCGGCGCGCGCCGCCTCGATCGTCGCGTTCAGCGCCAGAAGATTGGTCTGGGAGGCAATGTCCTGGATCAGCTTCACCACTTCGCCGATCTTCTGGGTGGTGGCCATCAGGCCCTCGGCCGTGACTTGGGTCTCCTCGGCGCTGCCGACCGCCCGGTTCGAGATGGCGGAGGACTGGGTCACCTGTGTTCCGATCTCCCTGACCGACGCCGCCAGCTCCTCGCAGGCGACGGCGACGGTTTCGACATTGGCACTGGCCTGGGTGGCGCCAGCCGCCACGTTGCCGGCCTGGGCGTTGGTCTCCTCGAGTGTGACGTTCAGGGTTTGCGCCGCCGCTTCCAGTTCGGTGGCTGCCGCCGAGACCATCTGGACGATCGAGCCGACGCTCTGCTCGAACTGGTCGGCGAGCGCCGCCATCACGCGCTTCTGCTCGGCTTCCGCACGCTTCTCATGCTCCAGCTTGTCGGCTTCCAGCTGCTTGATCTCGATCGTGCGCTGCTTGAACGTCTGGTAGGCAAGGGCGACCTTGCCGACCTCGTCCTGGCGACGCACGGCGAGTTCGACGCTGGTGTCGCCTTCGGCGAGCCGGGTCAAAGCATGCACCACCTCCGACAGCGGTCGCGAGACCTGCGATCGGACGATTGCGAAAGCAAGGCCGAATCCGATGACCGCGGAGGCGATGGTGAGGATCGACATCAGCTGGAGCGCCGTCTGCTCGTGCGCGTAGGCGGCCGCGGCGGCGGCGGTCGTAAAGCCGTGGACCTCCTCGCCGAGCGCCACGATGTCGCGATGCACCTCGTCCTCGGCCCGGGTGACATCGTCCATGCGGGCCAGCGCCCGTTCCGCTTCGCCGCGTGAGATCGCAGTCGTGACCTCTTCGGCGCTCCGGGAGAACACCGCATAGGCCCGGGAAATCTTCTTGAGATCCGCTGTCACCCGGTCGAACTCGGCTCGTTCCTGCGGCGTCGAAGCGCCGGCGAGCGCGCGCTGCACCAGCCGCTCGGCCGTCTGGATCTCCTCGGTGACCTTCGCGCCGAGGGAGCCGATACCCGCGACAGCGTCGCGCAGCCCGGCATTCGCCGCCTGACCGGACGTTCCCAGCCGCACGGCGCGCTCGATCATGATGGACTGCTCCAGTTGATGCGTGGAGATCTGCTCGAGGACGTTGGCCAGCGGCAGGTCCGCTTCGACGATGGCCTCCATTTCCCGGCCGATGTTGGACAGCTGCCAGGCGGCCGTCCCACCCACCACGGCCGTGAAGGCGATGCAGAGCCCGACGACGCCGAGGAGCTTCTGCGTTATCGAGATGGATCTGCCGAGCGAGCGGTCGCCTGACGTTTGCGTATTGGCGAAATGATTCATCGATTGACGTCCTCTGCTGGTCCCGCTGGATGGTCTCGAACCACTTGCGGGTTGGGTGGGGCGGCGTCGGGCCGCATGAATTGTTAGGTACGCGAAGAGGAATCGCTCGGATCCCAGACCGACCGCAAATAAAACGAAGAAGAGATACTGTCGGGCCAATGTGGTGAAGCCGATTTCTTTCCATTCTTCGCCGTTGGATGCCGCTTTAAGAAAGGCGGACAGCGGTTAATGATCGGTGAAGATGTTTCTCGTTCAGGGGGATCAAAGAATTATAAATTCGTTGAAAAGTGGTAATTCTTCGATCTGAAGAACCAGCTGACCCGGTATCATTTCCAAGAAAATCCAAAAAAATACCCTGTATGGCCGAGCAAAGTGCAATATTGAGAAACATTCGTATTGCTATATTGAAGAATGCTTGGAACAAATATCAATAGAAATGATATCTATATTGATGTCATTATGATTAAGTTGCTTCCATAAATGTCGCACACACAGGAGATGTACTTCAACTAATACAAACATTGACTGCCGAATTACTTGTTAAAGTGCGATAATTACAAGCTCCGAATATCAATGATTTATATCGAATAAAAGCTGACTTCGTACTTTCCGCAGGTGACAGCAAGAGCCGGTGACACCATGTTGCGTTCGCTGAGGACTATGGGGGCGCAATGGGGATAATGGGATGTACATGCCAGGTTGTAGAGATCGCGGGCGAAGTTGTTCCGGTCGTCAGATCGGATGGTCCCGATGACCCCGGCCCGCTCCACCAGTGACCCCGGGGTCGAGATCGGAGCGCTTCCCGCGGATATTCTGAACGCGGTTCCCGGAAGGCTCGCGACGGTCTACACACCGGAGTTACCGGCGGGTGCGGCCGATGGTTTCTGGCATTGCTTTGGCGCTCCGCAGGAGTTGTTGGGAGAGTACGCCGAATACTACAAGGACCATGACGTGTGGGCGATGGCGGCCCGCCGGCCGACCCCGCCCCCGACCGGGACGGTTCTCGATACCGACCGGCTCGTCGAACCGGGCGTCCTGGCGCGCAGCACGTTCTACAACGACTATCTGTCCCGGTATGGCATCGCCCGAAGCCTCGTGGCGATCGTCGACGATGGACGGACGGGTCTTCTTCCCCGCATCCGTCTGACGGTTGCGCGGGGGCCGGGCGAGCCCGGGTTTTCCGCCGCCGAGGCCGCACATCTTCGGTCGCTGGCGCGTTTGGCGCGATCATTCGTGATGTTGATACGCGCCCGGGACGGGCTTGCGAGGACGGCGGCACTGCAGCAGACGGCACTGGATCTCTTGCGGATCCCGGTTTTTCTGGTCGACCATGACCGTGGCGTGCTGGTCATGAATGCGGCGGCCGAGGAAGTTCTTCGAGGCGGTTCGCCGACAGAGCTCCGCGGTGGCCGGTTGAGGGCGCGAGATCCGGTCATCGACCGCGATCTGGGAGCTGCCCTCCGGAATGCGGCACAGCACCCCGAGAAGATCCATTTCGTGCGCCTCGGCCCTGGGCGTCCGCTGCTGAAAGCCCCCGCGCTGATGATCACGGCGCTGGCGGATCGAGCCGGCCCCGTCGGTCCGCCGGTCTTGGCGGTTCGGCTGCTGCGCCAGGATCAGCTTGCTGGAAACGCCGAGACAGTGCTGCGTGACCTCCTCGGCCTTACCCCCGGCGAGTCGGCGGTGGCCCTGGGGCTGGCCGAGGGCCTGTCGCATGAGATGATTGCCGAGCGCCGGGGCGTATCGGTGCACACCGTGCGTTCCCTGCAGCGTCGGCTGCAGGAAAAGCTGGGTATCAGCCGAAGCGGGCCATTGTCGCGCTTCGTGCTCGACACCGTTGCGATCGGCGGGTTCCGGTACTGAAGTCGCGCAGCGGGCGGCGTCGACGCAGCGGTGAAACTATCCCCCGTCGCGGAACCGGAAGTCGAAGCCGTCGCCGTGGCGGGTGAAGTGGCCGATCGACGGCGAGTGGAAATGCGCCGTGCAGATCAGCGTGTCGGTGTCGCAGTAGCGCTCCATGAATGCCCGGCGGGTGGCGACGCCCTGTTCCTTGTCGACGTCGGGGCGGGACAGCAGCTGCGGGTAGCGGCATTGGATCGGCGAGTGAATGAGGTCGCCGCTCATCACCGCGTCGTGCCCGTTGGAGGAGAGGTGCACCGCGAAGTGGTCGGGGGTGTGGCCGGGCGTCGGCTCCAGGTGGATGCCGCCCTCGAACTGATGGTCGCTGGTGACCTGCAGCACCTGGCCGGCCGCCACCACCGGCAGCACGCTGTCGGTCATGTAGGGGATCTCGGTCTCGGCGTGCCGCGCCTCCCAATGCGCCAGTTCCTTTCCCGAGAACACGTAGCGGGCGTTCGGGAAGGTCGGGACCCAGCGGCCGTCCTGCAGCCGGGTGTTCCAGCCGACATGATCGGGATGCAGGTGGGTGCACATCACGAAGTCGACCTGCTCGACGCCGACGCCGGCCCGCGCCAGCGCGTCCATGTAGGTGCTGTCGGTCTTCTGGTGCCACAGCGGTCGGGTCGGCCGGTGCTTGTCGTTGCCGATGCAGCTGTCGACCAGGATGGTGTGGCGGCCGGTGCGGACCAGGTAGGATTGCATCGGGAAGATCAGCATCCCGGTGGCGGGATCGAGCGACAGCGGCTCCAGCCAGTGCCGGTTCTCCTCCAGCAGCTCCGGCGTGAGCGTCGGGAAGAACTCGTACGGATCGAATCCGGGAAGCTCCTGCTCGAGGATCCGGTCGACGCGGAAGTCGCCGACGGCGAAGCTGAGGGTCATGGCGGCATCCTGCTGCAGGGCGGATATCCGAGTGTCGGCCGGCCGGCGGCCGCAGGCAACCACGGAGCGAGAGGAATCAGCGGATGCGGGTGGTGATCGTCGGCGGCGGGGTGCTCGGCGCCAGCGCCGCCTACCAGGTGGCGCGCGAGGGCGCCGAGACGGTGCTGGTCGATCGCGCCGACCAGGGCCGCGCGACGGCGGCCGGCGCCGGCATCGTGTGCCCCTGGGGTGCGAAGATCGACGATGCCGCGGCCTATGCGCTGCTGGCGGCCGGCGCGCGCTGGTATCCGCAGCTGATCGGGCAGTTGGCCGAGGACGGCGAGCGCGACGTCGGCTACGCACGGGTCGGTTCTGTATACACCCCCGACGATCCGCGGGATCTGGACGCGGCCGAGCGCCGGCTGCGCGGGCGCGTCGCGGCTGCCCCGGAGGCCGGCAGTATCGAGCGCTTGTCGCCGGACGAGGCGCGGCGGCACTTCCCGCCATTGCGGCATGATCTCGGGGCCCTGCACGTCTCCGGCGGTGCCAGGGTCGACGGCCGGCTGCTGACCGCAGCCATGACCCGGGCGGCTGCCGTGCGCGGCGCGCGGATCGTCGACGGCTCGGCCGAGCTGGCGGTCGACGGCGACCGTGTCAACGGAGTGCGGGTCGACGGCCGGACGATCGAGGCCGACGTCGTGGTGGTCGCCGCGGGGGCCTGGGCGCCGGCGCTGCTGGCGCCGCTCGGCATCCACCTGGCGGTCGAGCCGCAACGCGGCCAGATCGTTCACCTGAGCCTTCCCGGCATCGATACCCGGCGCTGGACCACGGTGCAGCCGCTCAACGGATACTATCTGCTCGCCTTCGACGACAGCCGGGTGGTGATCGGCGCCACCCGCGAGAACGGTGCCGGATTCGACCACCGGCTGACGGCGGCCGGCGTCGCCGAGGTGCTGAATGCCGGGCTCGCCACCGCCCCGGGCCTGGCCGGCTGGACCCTGCACGAGACCCGCATCGGTTTCCGGCCGCTGGCCACCGACAACCGGCCGATGCTCGGGCCGGTGCGCGGGCTGGACGGGCTGCTGCTCGGCAACGGCCTCGGCGCCAGTGGCCTGACCGTCGGGCCGCTGGGCGGGCGGCTGCTGGCCGAGGCGGCGCTGGGCCTGGCGCCGTTGGTTCCGCTGGCGGACTTCGATCCGATGCGCATCCCGTCGGCGTCCACCGCCTGACGCTGTCGGGGCATGGTCATCGCGGGGCATGGTCATCGCCTTGCCCGGAGCGCCGTCCTCACGCATCCTCGGCGCATGACCTGCTGCTCCTGCGAAGCCCCGAAGTTCGACGGCGTCTCCGCGGTCTACCGCCGCGCGCTATGGGCGGTGATAGCCATCAACGCCACGATGTTCGCCGTCGAGATCGCCGCCGGCGCACTGTCCGGGTCGATGGCGCTGTGGGCCGATTCGCTCGACTTCCTCGGCGACAGCCTGACCTACGGGTTGAGCCTCTGGGTGATCGGCCGGCCGGCGGCCTGGCGGGCCCGGGCGGCGGTGCTCAAGGGGCTGTCGCTGGCCGGCATGGGTGTCGGCGTTCTCGGCGTCACGCTCTGGCACACGCTGGTGATCGGCGTGCCCGAGGCGGTCATCATGTCGGGTGTCGGGGCCCTGGCGCTCGCCGCCAACCTCGCCAGCGTGGCGATCCTGTTCCGCTGGCGCGACGGCGACGCGAACGTGCGGTCGGTCTGGCTGTGCTCGCGCAACGACGCGATCGGCAACGTCGCGGTGGTCGGGGCGGGCGTCGCGGTGTGGCTGACGGCGTCGGGCTGGCCCGACCTGGTCGTCGCCGGTGCGATGGCGGCGCTGTTCCTGCGGTCGGCGGCGTCGATCCTGTCGCAGGCCTTCGGTGAATTGCGCCTGGCCCGAACCGGCGTCGTTCCGCTGCCGGGCGAGTGACCGGCTTCATTATGCTTCCGGCTTGCTGCTAGGGTCACGGCACGTCCGCCGGCCGATCTGCGCTCGGTCGTGACGAGCGATAGGCCGGGGGGAGGCACAGGACCATGACCGACGCCATCGAGCGGTTCGCCGACCATGTGGTCGGCACCGGCTACGACGACATTCCGGCGGACGCGGTCCGGGCCGCGAAAGTGTTCATCCTCGACAGCCTCGGCGTCGGCCTGGCCGGCACACGGGCGCCGTGGTCGCGGGAGTGGATTGACGCGTCGCCCGCAGCACAGACGGGAGAGGGGGCGAGGGTCTGGGGCACCGGCGAGCGACTGCCGCCGCCGGCCGCGGCGGCGCTGCTGGGATACCTGATCCACAATTCCGAGTTCGACTGCATCCACGAGAAGGCGGTGCTGCACCCGATGGCGGTGCCGTTCGCGGCACTCATGGCCGAGGCCGAGGCGCGCGGCGGCGTCGATGGCCGCGCGCTGCTGCGCGCCACCGTGCTCGGCGTCGACGTCGCCTGCCATATCGGCGCCGCCGTGCGCAACGGCCTGCGCTTCTTCCGCCCGGCGATCGGCGGCGGCTTCGGCGCGGTCGCGGCCGTCGGTGCGGCGGTCGGCCTCGACCGCGAGCGGCTGCTAAACGCCTTCGGGCTGTACTACGCCCAGGCCGGAGGGACCATGCAGGCACACACCGAGGGATCGCCGCTGCTCGCCATGCAGGTGGGCTTCAACGCCCGCAACGCGGTCACCGCGGTGCGTCTGGCCGAGGCCGGGCTGCCCGGCCTGCGCGGTACCCTCGAGGGCCGCTTCGGCTACCTGAACCTGATGGAGGGGGATTACGATGCCGCCGCACTGACCGGCGGCCTCGGCCGGGTCTGGCGGATCGCCGAAGTGGCGCACAAGCCGTTCCCGAGCGGTCGCGCCACCCACGGCATCATCGACGCGCTGCGCGAGCTGCGGGCCGCGCACGGCTTCGCCGCCGCCGATGTCCTCTCGGTAACGGCGGCGGTTCCGCCGCTGACCCACCACCTGATCGGCCGGCCGCCGATGCCCGGCATGACCCAGAACTACGCCCGGCTGTGCGGCAGCTACGCCGCCTCCCGGCTGCTGATCGGCGGCGGCCTCGGCGTCGATGACTTCACCGAGGCGGCGCTCAACGATCCGGCCGCCCTCGACCTCGCCGGTCGAATTGCAATCGCGCCGGACGGCAACCCGGACCCGAACGCGCTGGCGCCGGTGACGGTGACCGTCAGGCTGCGCTCCGGCGCCGAGCTGCAACGCTCGGTCGCCGTGGTCTACGGCAATCCGGCCAAGCCGCTGACCCGCGAGGCGCATTTGGCCAAATTCAGGACCAACCTCGGCTTCGCCGCTGGGCCGGTCCCGCCGGCCAATGCGGATGCGCTGATCGCCCTGGTCGACGGCCTGGAGGGCCTCGACGACACCCGCCGCCTGGTAGACCTGATGGTGGCGGGTTGAGCGTCACGCTCGTCATCGTCTCGGTGCTGTGGAAGGCGCTGGCGACGGCGACGGTGATCGTCCTGGCCGGCCGGCTGGCGCAACGCGTCGGGCCGGTGCTGACCAGCGTGCTGATCACCCTGCCGGTGAACGCCGGCCCGGGCTTCTTCTTCATCGCACTGGAGCAGGATGCCGACTTCGTTCATGCCGGGGCGCTCACCGCCTTCGCGGTGACCGGGGCGGTGCTGCTGTACTGCACCGCCTGGGTGCATGCCGCACGCCATGCCGGGTTCCTGTTGTCGTTGGCAGCGGCGGTGAGCGCCTGGACCGCCTGGGCGCTGGCCACCGAGGCACTGCCGGACCAGCTTGCCTACGCCTTCGCGGCGGCTGGCGGCGGCGCGCTGCTGGCCTGGGTCCTGCGCCGCCGCGACATCGGCCCGCCGCCCCGGGCCGCCGCACCCGCCGGCTGGGGCTTCGTGATGGTGCGCGGCCTCGCCGCCGGCATCGTGGTGGCGTCGGTCGCCACCGCAAGCCCGTGGCTTGGTCCGGTGTGGTCCGGGTTCCTGCTGGGATTCCCGACCACCCTCACGGCATCGGCCTGGATGCTGTACGGCCATTACGGCCGCGAGTTCACCGCTGCCACCCTGAACGCGGCGCAGCCTTCGATGGTGGTGTACGCCAGCTTCTGCCTGGCGCTGCACCTGTTCGCCGGCCCGCTGACCGCGGTCGGCGCCGTCGGCGCCGCACTGGCGGTCGCTGCCGCGCTGGCTGCGTGTCTGGCCGTGGTGCTGGCGCGGCGCCGGTGACCGCAAACCGCCGAATGCGGCTTTGACCTCCGGCTCCGGCTGGTGTTCACTCTTGTATACAAGCGCCGCGATGAAGCGGTCCCGGAATCGACCCGGCAGCGGTCGAGCGGGGAACAGGGTGTGATGGGAGATAGCTCATGCGGAAATCGAGACTCGCATTGGCGGCGGCTGTCGTCGCCGGAGGCCTGATCGCCGGCCCGGCCGCGGCCGAGCTGAACCAGATGAATCTCAAGATCGTCGGGACCTGGGGCAATCTTTCCAACTGGAAGGACAACGAGGCGCCGTTCTGGCAGAAGACCGTCCCGGATGCGTCCGGCGGCAAGATCACCGCCGTCGCGGTGCCGCAGACCGAGGTCGGGATCAAGGGCTTCGAGGTGATGCGGATGCTGAAGCTCGGGGTGTTCGACGTGGCGCACGGCGTCGTCGGCTACATCTCCGGCGAGGATCCGATCGTGGAAGGCGTCGACCTGTCGGGCGTCATCCAGAACTGGGACGACGCGCGCGCCTCGATGGAGGCGTACCGGCCGATCATCGCCGAGCGCTTCGAGAAGACCTACGGCGCCAGGCTGCTGTCGCTCTACCCGTTCCCCAGCCAGCTGTTCTGGTGCAAGGGCGACGTGAACACCGCCGCCGATCTCGCCGGCAAGAAGACCCGGGTCTACACCACCTCGATGGGCGACTTCGTCGAGGGCATGAAGGGCGTGTCGGTCACCATCGCCTTCGCCGAGGTGCTGCCGGCCCTGGAGAAGGGCGTGGTCGACTGCGGCGTCACCGGCTCGATGCCGGCCTACCAGGCGAAGTGGTGGCAGGTGGCGACGCACGCCTACCTGATGAAGCTCGGCTACACGATGACCTTCGCCGCGATCAACCTCGGCACCTGGAACAAGATGAACGACGAGACCAAGGCGTTCGTCCTGCAGCAGATGAAGGTGTTCGAGGAGACCGCCTGGAAGAACAACATCGCGGAAGACGGCATGGGCATCGTCTGCAACACCGGTGTCGGCGGCGATTGCACCGAGGGCAAGGCGGCGGCGATGAAGCGGATCGAGCCGTCGGCGGCCGACGACGCGGTGCGCCGCAAGGTGCTGGAGGACATCGTCCTCAAGCGCTGGGCGGACCGCTGCGGCGCGGAGTGCGTCAAGCAGTGGAACGCGACGATCGGCAAGGTCGCCGGCGTCCAGGCGCCGATCCCGGCGAAGTAGGCCTCCGAAGTCAGTCCGGCCGGCGTCCGCGCCGGCCGGACCAACCGCATGGTCTTCGCCATGATCGATACGCTTTTGGCCTGGGACCGGAAGCTCGCCCGGCTGCTCGTCTGGATCGGCGGCACCGGGCTTCTGCTCGCCGCCCTGATGGTGTCGGTCGACGTCGTGATCCGCGACCTGTTCGGGGTCACAGTCGGCGGCGCCGACGAGATCTCGGGATACATCTTCGCCATCTCGACGGCGTTCGCGCTGCCATATGCGCTGCTGCACCGGGTGAACGTGCGGATCGACGCCTTCTACGTCAGGTTCCCGACCCGGGTTCGGGCCGTCCTCGACCTGGTCTCGGTGGCGGCGCTGGCGGTGTTCGCCTTCCCGCTCACGGGGTGGGTCTTCATCATGGTCGGCGACTCGCTTTCGCTGTGGACGCGTTCGATCACGCCGCTGCGCACCCCGGTGGCGATACCGCAGTCGCTGTGGCTGACCGGCCTTGTGCTTTTCTGCCTCAGCATTCTCCTGGTCCTGGTCGTCTCGGTGATCCGGCTGGCGCGTGGTGACGCTGCAGGGGTGAGCCGCGTGGCCGGGCCGCTGACGCTGGAGGAAGAGGCCAGCGACGGCCCGACCGCCGGGCAGGCGGGTTGACGGAGACATGACCGCATGATGCTCGGCACCACTCTGGCCATCCTGCTGCTGCTGATCGCGCTCAGCGTGCCGATCGCCGCGGCCCTCGGCACCCTCGGCCTGGCGCTCGACCAGCTGTTCTCCGGCGGCTTCCTTTGGCGCGCTCTGGGCGAGAACGCCTGGCAGACCTCCATCGACTACCTGCTGTTCGCCATCCCGATGTTCGTCCTGATGGGCGAGATCCTGCTGCGCGCCGGCATCGCGCAGCGGATGTACGCCGCGTTGGCGCAATGGCTGGCCTGGCTGCCGGGCGGGCTGATGCACTCGAACATCGGCGCCTGTGCCCTGTTCGCCGCGACATCCGGCTCCAGCGTGGCGACCGCCGCGACCATCGGTACGGTTGCCCTGCCGGAAGTCGACCGCCGCGGCTACGACGAGCGGCTGTTTCTCGGCACGCTCGCGGCCGGCGGCACTCTCGGCATCCTGATCCCGCCGTCGATCAACATGGTGGTCTTCGGGATGCTCACCGACACCTCGGTGCCGGAGCTGTATCTCGCGGGTTTCGTGCCGGGGTTTCTGCTGGCCGGGCTGTTCATGCTCATCGTGGCGGTGATGTGCCTGCTGCGCCCATCGCTCGACGGCAGCCCGATCCGCTCCAGCTGGGCGGACCGGATCCGCGTGCTGCCCGACCTGGTGCCGCCGATCGTCATCTTCCTGGTGGTGGTCGGCTCGATCTACGCCGGCATCGCCACGCCGACCGAGGCCGCCTCGCTCGGCGTCGTCGCCGCCCTGGCGCTGGCCGCCTGGAACCGCAGCCTGTCGATTGCCATGTTGGGGCGGGCGATCGAAGGCACGATGCGCACCACCGCGATGGTGATGCTCATCATCATCGCCGCCATCTTCCTCAACTTCGTGCTGGGAATGGTCGGCCTCACCCAGGCACTGGCGCATTTCATCGCCTCGCTCGGCCTCAGCCCGTTCCAGACCCTGCTGATGGTCATCGCCTTCTACGTGGTCCTGGGCTGCTTCATGGAGACGCTCTCCATGCTTATCACCACGGCGCCGATCATCACCCCGATCATCGTCGGCATCGGCTACGATCCCGTGTGGTTCGGCATCCTGCTGATGGTGCTGCTGGAGACCGCGCTGATCACGCCGCCGGTGGGCGTCAATCTCTACGTGGTGCAGGGCGTGCGCGGCCGCGGATCGCTGAACGACGTGATGGTCGGCATCATCCCGTTCGTGGCGGTGATGTTCGTGATGATCGGGCTGCTTATCGCGTTCCCCCCCATTGCCCTGTGGTTGCCCGGGCTGTTCTACTGACCCGACATAAAATGCCCGGAGGATCCGCGCCATGCCGCACGTCACCACCGACGATGGGGTGAAGCTGTATTTCGAGGAGGTGGGCGAGGGTACGCCGATCGTCTTCGTGCACGAATACGCCGGTGACCACCGGTCGTGGGAGCCGCAGATGCGGCATTTCGGCCGCCGCTATCGCTGCGTCAGCTACGCCGCGCGCGGCTACCCGCCCTCCGACGTGCCGGAGAGCTTCGAGTCCTACGGCCAGGATCGCGCCCGCGACGACATCCGCGCGGTCCTCGACGGCCTCGGCATCGATGCGGCCCATGTGGTCGGCCTGTCGATGGGCGGCTTCGCCACCCTGCATTTCGGTTTCCAGTATCCCGACCGGGCGCTGTCGCTGACCGTGGCGGGCTGCGGCTACGGCGCCGAGGCCGACAAGCGCGAGCAGTTCCGCGTGGAGACCGAGGCGACCGCCGCGCGGATCGCCAAAGAGGGCATGGCGGTGGTCGGCAAGGTCTATGCGATCGGCCCGACCCGGGTGCAGTTCCAGGCCAAGGACCCGCGCGGCTGGAAGGAGTTCGAGACCCAGCTCTGCGAGCATTCCACCCTCGGCTCCGCCAACACCATGCGCGGCGTGCAGGCGCGCCGGCCGTCGCTGTACGACCTGGTCGACCGGATGCGGGCGCTGACCGTGCCGACGCTGATCGTCAACGGCGACGAGGACGAGCCCTGCCTGGACGTCGGCAACTTCCTGAAGCGCAACATCCCGGCGGCGGCGCTGTCGGTGCTGCCGAAAACCGGGCATACCTTGAACCTGGAGGAACCGGCGCTGTTCAACGCCGTCGTCGAGGACTTCCTGCACACCGTCGAGAGCGGCCGCTGGACCCTGCGGGACCCGCGATCGGTGTCCGGCGGCATCGTCACCCCTGCCGAGGAGACCTAGCATGTCCGGAGCCGTGGCCGGCCGCCTGGCCGACAAGGTGGCGATCGTGACCGGGGCCGCCCGCGGCATCGGCAAGGCGATGGTCGAGGCGTTCGCCGCCGAGGGCGCGTCGGTGTGGTGCGCCGACCTGCACGGCGGCGAGGCCGAGGCGGTGGCGGCGGCGATCCGTGCCGCCGGTGGCCGCGCCGAGGGCGCCTACTGCGACGTGCGCTCGACCGATTCCGTGCTCGACGCTGTCGATGCCGCGGTCGAGGCGTTTGGCGGGCTCAACGTCGTGGTGGCCAACGCCGCGACCCTGACCCCCGCGGCGACCGTCGAGGACCTGGACGAGGCCGACTGGGCGCAGGCGCTGGCGGTCAACCTGACCGGCGCTTTCCATCTCTGCAAGCACGGCATCCCGCATCTGAAGCGCGCCGGCGGCGGCTCGATCATCCTGACCGCCTCGCAGATGGCCAGGGTCGGCAACCCGGGGAGCGCCGCATACTGCGCGACCAAGGGCGCGCTGGTGCAGTTGGCCAAGGTCATGGCGCTCGACCACGCCGCCGACGGCATCCGGGTCAACACCCTGTCGCCGGGCGGCACCGCCACCGACCGACTGTTCTCGCGGCACGGCAGCCCGGAGCGGGCCGAGGCTGAGTGGGGCAAGCCGATGCATCCGCTGGGCCGCCTCGGCCGGCCGGAGGAGATGGCGCGCGGCGCCGTGTACCTCGCCTCCGACGAGAGCAGCTTCATGACGGGGGCCGACCTGCTGCTGGACGGCGGCTACAGCGCGCGCTGAACCAGGGACTCTCGCATGAACTATTGCTGCCGGCGGCCCGTCGCCTGGTGGATCCCGGAGAGGCGCGCGAGCGCCGGCTCCGGGATCCACCCGCCGCTCCGACCATTCAACGAATCGCCCCGACGCTGATCGGCTTGCGTCGCCCGTTGTTCCTGCTACGTTCCAATCAACGGAAGCGTGATGGAGCGTTCAGGTGAAGCTGTATTCCGGGCCGCTGAGCCTGTTCGCCCGCAAGGTCGAGATCGCGCTCGGCGAGAAGGGGCTGCCATTCGAGCGGGAGATGGTGCCGTTCAGCCAAGGCGAGGGTTATTCGCCGAAGCATCCGGCGGTTCTTGCGGCGAACCCGAAAGGGCAAGTGCCGGTGCTGGTCGACGGCGACCTGACGCTGTTCGACTCGACCGTCATCCTCGAATATCTCGACGAGGCCTATCCGCAGCCGCCGCTGATGCCAGCGGAGCCCGCCGCGCGTGCCCGCTGCCGGCTGCTCGAGCTCACCGCCGACGAGATCCTGCTGCGGCCGCTGCAGCGGCTGATGTACCGCACCGAACCGGAGAGTCCGGATCCGCAGCGGCGGCGGCAGCTCGATGCGGAGGGGGACGTGGCCGAGGCCGAGTTGCGCGCGCTGTTCCGCGCGGTCGAGGACCGGCTGCAGGGTCCGTATCTCTGCGGCGCGTTCTCGACCGCCGACATCGGCATGTTCATGAGCCTGCTGTTCGCCCGCCGGCTTCGCGGGCCGGGCCTGGAGGAGGTTCCGGCACTCGCTGCCTGGTTCGAGCGGGTCGCCGCCCGGCCGGCGGTGAAGGCGGTCGCGGCCGAGATCGCCGAAGCCGACCAGCGGTTGTCGCGGCGGGCCTGACGGGGAGGGTGTCTTGAGCGAATCCGGAGAGCAGTTGCCAATCATCGAGCAGCGCCGCATCGAGGCGCGGGTGATCAAGCCGATCTACGACGAGATGGTGGCGGAACTCGGCGTCGAGATGGCCCGCCGGATCCTGGGGGCCGCCATCGAGAAGGCTGCCATCGCCCAGGGCCGCGCCTTCGCCGAGGCGTCCGGCGGTCACCTGGGCATCGATGGTTTCGCCGCCATCCAGCGCCACTGGACCGCCAACGGTGCGCTGGAGATCGAGGAGGTCGGGCGCTCGCCGGACCGCCTGGATTTCAACGTCACGCGCTGCCGCTACGCCGAGATGTACCGGGAGATGGGACTGGGCGACATCGGCCACCTGCTGTCGTGCAACCGCGACGGGACGTTCTGCCAGGGATTCGATCCGAGCATCACCCTCGAAAGAACACAGACCATCATGTCTGGCGCCACGCATTGCGACTTCCGATATAGCGTCGGCGCGGACGCCGGTCCGCCGGAAGCGAAAGCTCGCTGAGGCGACCAGTTCCGGCATCCGGCCGGCGCGGGCGCGACGGCGGCGAGTGGAACGGGCATGGACAGGACGACCATCGACGTCGTCATCGTGCTGGTGCTGGTGGCGGTCGTGTTCTTCGGCTTCGTCAGCGAGCGCCTGAAGCCGGATATCGTCGCGTTGTGCGCGGTCGGCATCCTGCTGGTCAGCGGCGTGCTGGCGATCGACGAGGTGCTCGGGGTGATGAGCAACCCGGCGCTCGCCACCATCGGCGCGATGTTCGTGCTGAGTGCCGCCCTGGATCGCACCGGTGTGATCGACGCCATGGGCCGCCTGACGGTGAAGGCCGCCCGCGGCTCGCAGACCCTGGCGCTGGTGGCCCTGATGTTCGGCGTGATGGCGCTGTCGGCGTTCATCAACAACACGCCGGTCGTCGTGATCCTGACCCCGGTGGTGATCGCGCTCGCGCAGTCGCTTGGCACATCTCCCTCCAAGCTGCTGATCCCGCTGTCCTACGCCAGCATCCTCGGCGGTACGACCACGCTGATCGGCACCTCCACCAACCTGCTGGTCGACGGGGTGGCGCAGCGGATCGGCCTGGCACCCTTCGGCATGTTCGAGATCACCGGAGCCGGTGTCGTAATGGCGGCGGTGGGCGTGATCTACATGGTGCTGATCGGGCAGCGCCTGCTGCCGGACCGGCAGGGCATCGGGGCGCTGCTGCCCAAGCCGTCGGACCGGCACTTCTTCGCCGAGGTGCTGGTGCCGATCGACTCGCCGCTGATCGGCAGCCCCTTGAAGGCCGCCGGGTTCAGCGAGGGACGCGGGTTGCGGGTGATCGACGTGCTGCGTGGCGACCGCTCGCTGCGCGACCGGCTCGACACCGTCGCGCTGGCGGCCGGCGACCGCATCGTCGTGCGCAGCAAGATGGGCGACATGCTCGGCCTGCGCGAGGCCGGCGACGTCGAACTCGGCAGCCCCGGCCAGCATGCCTTCGAGCCGATCGCGGCGCAGGAGACGGTGCTGATGGAGGGGGTCGTCGGCCCGCAGTCCCACGCATTCGGGCGCCGGCTCGTCGACCTCGACCTTCGGCGCCTGTACGGTGCCTATGTGCTCGCCGTGCACCGCCAGGGCGAGCAGTTCGATGGCGGCTTCGATCAGGTGCGGCTGCGCGTCGGCGACACCGTGCTGGTGGAGGCGCCGCCGGAAAGCATGGCGCGGATGTTCGAGCGCCGCGAGTTCGTGAACCTGTCGCAGCCGACCGAACGTCCGTACCGGCGCGACAAGGCGCCATTGGCGGTCCTCGCGGTGCTGGCGGTGATGGTGCTGGCGGCGTTCGAGGTCATGCCGATCGCCGCACTGGCGCTGATCGCCGCCGCGGTGGTCGTCGCGTTCCGGTGCCTGGATTCCGGCGAGGCCTACGATGCCGTGCACTGGGACATCCTGATGCTGATCTTCGGGATGCTGGTGCTCGGCCTCGCCATGGACAAGACCGGTGCCGCCCGGCTGATCGTCGAGGGGGCGGCGCTGCTGGTCTCCGGGCTCGGGCCGCTGGCCGTGCTTTCGGGCGTCTACCTGCTGACCTCGGTGCTGACCGAGATCATGAGCAACAATGCCGTCGCAGTCCTGCTGACGCCGATTGCCGCCGGGCTCGCGCATCAGCTCGGCCTCGACCCGCGGCCGTTCGTGGTCGCCGTCATGTTTGCGGCCAGCGCCAGTTTCGCCACGCCGATCGGCTACCAGACCAACACCTTCGTCTACAGCGCCGGCGGCTACCGCTTCGTCGACTTCCTGCGCGTCGGCATCCCTATGAACATCGTGCTCTGGGTCGCCGCCACCGTGGTCATTCCGCTGTTCTGGCCGCTCACCGCGAAGTGACCTCGCAGAGTGGCAGCGAGGCGACCGCGCCGGCGATCGCTTCGGCGAGTGCTTCGATCGCCGGCGCCTGCGACAGGCGGCTCTCCTCGGCGGGGTTCTTGATGACCCCGACCTCGATCAGCACCGTCGGCGCCTCTGCGGTGCGCAGCAGCTTCAGGAAGTCGCCGGCGTAGATGCCGCGGCCGGGGTCGAGCAGCCGCCGGCCTTCGCCCTCGATCGCCTCGGCGTGATGCAGCGTCGGGCGTTCGCCGGCCGCTGCCAGGGCGTCGGCGATGGCCCGAGCCGCCAGCAAGCTGTCCCGGGCCGGTGCCGCTTCGGTCGGTACGAACAGCGAGTAACCGGCGGCGTGATCGGTGTAGCCGTGCTCGACGCCGTCGACGAAGCGGAACCGCAGGTAGCGCTCCTGGACGGAATCGTGGTGGATCGAGAGCACCAGGCACGGGCGGTGGCCGTCGATCGCCGCGATCCGGCGGTCCAGCAGCGGGTCCGCGCCGGAGACCTCGACGATGGCGGTCGCGGCCACTCCGGCGGACGGCAGCGCTTGTGCGAGGCGGCGGCCGAAGCGCTCGTTGAAGGCATGCTCGGTGGCGCCGGATGCCGCGATCGCCCCCGGTGCCTGCGGTGTGTGGCCGATGTCGATCACCACCGGGTGGGGGGCATCGAGACGTGCGCAGGCGGCCGTCAGCAGGACGGCGAGGAGGGCGAGGACGGGCGCCCGCCGCGTCACGCCACCCGCTCGCCGGCGACCCAGGCGCCGCGAACCACCGGCCGGCCGCCGACGTCGCGCACCCGGATCAGATCGGCGCGCAGCCCCGTCGCCAACCGGCCGCGGTCGGCGAGGCCGGCCGCCGCCGCGGGGGAGGCGGTGACGGTGGCCACGGCGCGCGGCAGGTCCCAACCTTCGACGTCGTTCGCCAGAGTGAAGGCGGCGTGCAGCATGCTGGCCGGGACATAGTCCGAGGACACGATGTCGAGCAGGTCGGCGGCGGCGAGGTCGCGGGCGGTGATGTTGCCGTAGGAGGAGCGGCCACGGACCAGGTTCGGGCCGCCCATCATGATCGCCAGGCCGTGCCGGCGTGACGCCCGGGCGGCCTCGATGGTGGTCGGAAACTCGGCGATGGTGCAGCCGATGCCGGCCGATTCGGCGACATGGTCGGTGGTCTGGTCGTCGTGGCTGGCGAGGCCGAGGTCGCGGTCGCGGGCCCAGCCGGCGACCACGCGCCGCTGCCGCGGCCCGAGCTCGCGCGAGGCATTGGTCAGGCGCTCGAAATCGGCCTGCACCTCAGCCTCGCTGAGGCCGTCGACCTCGCGGCGCAGGCGATACCAGACCTCGACGTCGGCGGTCTGGCGCTGGCCCGGCGCGTGATCCATCACCGAGACCAGGCCGACCAGGGGATCGTCGTCGAAGCCGGCCAGCTGGTCGAGCACCTTGGGGCCGATGACCTCGCAGCGCAGGTGGATGCGATGGTCGGCGCGCAGCATGCCGGCAGCGCGGGCGGCGGCGATGCCGTCGACCAGCGGACGCAGATGTGCGGCCCGCAGCTCGCCCTTTTCGGTCAGTCCCAGGCAGAGCGCGTCGAACACCGTGGTGACGCCCGACACCGCCACTTCGCCGTCGTGGTTTACGGCGGCGGCGACTGGATCCCAGTACACCTTCGGCCGCGGCTGGTAGTGGTTTTCCAGGTTGTCGGTGTGCAGGTCGACCAGGCCCGGCATCAGGTAGTCGCCCTCCAGGTCCAGCGCTCCGGCCGGCGCCGCCTGGGTGGCGTCGATCGCCGCGATCCGCCCGTCGCGGACCATCAGGGTACCGTGCAACTCCTGGTCCGGGAGCACGAGGCGGGCGTTTCGGAACACGATGCTCATGGCGGGCTCATGGCAGGAAGCGGCCAGGGTTTGCTGGCGACGAAAAGCAGATGTTTACGGACAACAGATGTCAGGCTTGTGACGCGTGGTCAAAGCTCGACGCTGACAGTGGTACCCTCGTCGAGACGGCTGTCGATCGCCAGCCGGCCGCCATGCAGTTCGATCAGGCCGCGCGCGACGGCGAGCCCCAGGCCGGCACCACCGCCGTAGCGGGCCTTCAGCGCGTCGCCGCGCAGGAACGGGTCGCCGGATGCCGCGACCTGCTCGGGCGTCATGCCGAGCCCGGTGTCCCGGACGACCACCACCGTCGCGCGCTCCCGCCGGCCTGCGGTGATCCAGACCCGCCCGCCCGGGCGATTGTAGCGCACCGCATTGTCGACCAGGTTGGCGAGGGCCTGGAGCAGGGCGCGGCGATCGGCATCGACCACGAGGGCTGCGGGCGCGTCCACGGTGAGGGTTACACCGGCCTCGGCCGCCTTCGGCGCGACGGCCGCGGCGATCTGCTGCAGGACATCGCCGACGGCCAGCGGCTGCCGGGTCAGGGTGAGGCGGCCGGAATCGATTCGCGACAGGTCGAGGATGTCGGAGACCAGCCCCTGCATCGCCCGGCTGGAGGTGAGTATATGCTCGACATACTCGCGCTGACGTCCGGTGAGCGGCCCGGCGCCTCCGGCCGCCAGCATCTCGGCGAACCCGCCGATGCCGTTCAGCGGCGTGCGCAGTTCGTGGCTCATGTTGGCTAAGAAATCCGACTTCTCCTGGTTGGCACGCTCGGCGCGCTCGAACAGCTCGCGCAGCCTCTCCTCGGTTCGCTTGAGATGCGTGACGTCGAGAGACACCGTGATGGTGCCGAACGCCTCGCCGGTATCGTCGGCGAGCGCGGCCTTGCGGACCAGCATGGTCATCCGGCCGCCATCCGCCAGGCCGTAGCTGTCCTCGTACTCCAGCGGGCCGCTTTCCGGGGCGGCGAGCAGTTGGTGGTCCAGGGCCTCGGCCCGCTCGAACCCGGCGTCCGGGGTCATCTGCGCCGAACGCAGGCCGACGACGCTGGCGTGCTGCGGTGTCAGGCGCTTGCAGATCTCATGGGCGTTGCGGTTGGCGTGCACCACCCGCAGGTCGCGGTCCTTCTGCAGGATGGAGACCGGTGCGAGGTCCAGGATGGCGTCGGCCACCGCCTTCTCCCGGCGAGTGGCTTCGAGGACCTCGCCGAGCCGGCGCCAGGCGTCGTCGACCGCGATCATCAACAGGCTCAGGCCGGTCAGGAAATTGAAGAACACCGCGAGCGGCGACATGTGCCCGGGGATCTCGAAGGTGCCGCTGCTGTGGGCCGCCTCGATGAACACCAGGCCGTTGACGGATCGGGCGACCATGACCAGCCCGGCGACGACATACGGCAGCGATCGTCGGCGGATCAGCAGAAGGATCCCGGCGGCCGCGAAGGCCAGCGCCCCGGCCGGCAGCATCACATACACCAGGAAGACGGCACTCTGGCTGGCGATGGCGGTCATGGCGGCGGCCACCATGACGACGGCGGGCAGGCCATGCGCGAGCCGGATCCGCGGCTTCTCCAGTTCCAGCACGCCAAGCAGGATCGCGCCGTTGCAGGACAGCAGAGCGGTCATCGCCAGCAGCCATTCCAGCGGCAGGTCGCCGAGGTCGGGATGCCGGGGCGCGCGGGCGGCGATGGCGAAGGTCAGTGACAGCGCCAGATGAGCGGCCGCCCAATACAGCAGGAATCGGCCGCCGATCTGGCGATGGTGAGCATAGAGGCAAAGGGCGGCGACGATCAGCGGCGCGGTGATCGCGGTCGTCTGCGCAACGGTGTACCCGCCCCCCATCGACCCTTCCGCCCCTGCGCTCTGTTCGTCGTCGGCCGCCGGAGAATTGTATCGCAGGTTTCAAGCGGATCGTCCCGCCTCTGGTCGGCATCGCGGGGGACCGGAAGCCGATCATCGGCAGCCTTGCATCGAGCCCGTCGAGCCCGTATAAGGCCGGCTCCGTCGCGGGCGAGCCTGCGGCGCCGCGTTTCTTGTGGAGTGCGAACGATGGCCGTTCCGAAGCGAAAGACTTCCCCGTCCAAGCGGGGCATGCGCCGGGCGCACGACCGTATCCAGTCCGACGCCTATGTCGAGAGCCCGGATACCGGCGAGCTGCACCGCCCGCACCACGTCGACCTGAAGACCGGCATGTACCGCGGTCGCCAGGTCCTGAAGGTCAAGGAGAAGTTCTGATCGTCGTTCGCGGCGTTCGGCTATCTTCGCAAGCCCCCGCGCCCCTGGCGCGGGGGCTTTTGATTCGTGGCCGGGTCCGCGCAGCGTCGAACGTGTAGTATCGCCGCAACGGCGAGGACATGGCGGTGTTCGCAAGCGACGACGGCACGATTCGGGTCGAAGACCACGGCGCCGGCATCTGGCGGATCGAGGAGCTGTACGCCCGTCCCTATTGCCGGGGCGCCATCTGGGTGATCGATGGTGGCGACCGCCGGCTCGTGCTCGATGCCGGCTGGGGATTGGTGCCGCTGGACGCCCATGTCCCGTCGCTGTTCGAGCGGCCGATCGTCGCGGTCGCCAGCCACACGCATTTCGACCATGTCGGCGGCCTGCACCGCTTCGCCGAGCGGCTGGTGCATCCGCTGGAAGCCCAGGTCCTGGCCGATCCGACACCCGAGGCGGTGCAGAGCTGGCCGTTCCTGCGCGACTACGACGCGCTCGCCTTCGACCCGGTGCCGGGCGGATTCGACGCCGCGGCCTGGCGGCTGCCGGCGATGCCCGCCACCGCGACGGTGGAGGAGGGAGACCGCATCGACCTGGGCGGGCGGGTGCTGTCGGTGCTGCATACGCCGGGCCACTCCCCGGGACATCTCTGCCTGTTCGAGGAGGCGACCGGCTTCCTGTTCGCCGCGGACGCGATCTACGAAGGCGAGTTGTTCGACACCCTGCCCGGCGCCTCGATCCCCGACCTGCTGCGCACCCACGCCCGGCTGGCGAGCCTGCCGGTGACACGGGTGTTTCCGAGTCATTTCGGCGTCTTCGACCGTGCGCGCCTGTCGGCCCTGGCCGACGTCTACCGTCGGGAGAAGAACGGGTGAGCCGCCGGATGCTGGTCCTCGCCGAGCGCGAGGAGGGCTGCCGAAAGCGGCTGGCTGCTGCCGGATTTGTCCCCGAGGTCGCCTTCGAGATCGCCGGCTATCTCAGCCAGGCGACCGACCTCGCCGGTTGCGAGGAACCGATCCGACGCGCGCTCGGCGCGGCCGGGGTGGCGGTCCGGTTCGCCGATCCGACGATCCCTGGGGATTGGCTCGACTGGCTCCGGGAGGATCCTGCGGCCACCCTGGTCTGGCCGCTCACGGACGGCATTCGCTATTACCGCGGCAGCGGTGCTGCGGCGGTCGCCCGGCTGCTCGGCGCCCGTGGCTTCGGGGCGCCGGCGCAGCTCCAGCATCTGGCCCAGGACAAGACGAAGTCGGGCGCGGTCGCCGCCGCCCTCGGCATCAGGGTGCCGGCGACCGGCCTGCTGCGCGACGACACTTGGCTGACGCCGCCGCCGGCCGGGAGCGGGCCGTGGTTCGTGAAGCCGAACACCCTCGGCGCCAAACTCGGCATCTGGGCCGACTCCCGCGTCGATGATCTCGACCGGGCGGTGCAGCTATCGCGCCGCATCCACGCCCGCTACCGCGACGACGCCGTGGTGCAGTCCTATGTGCCCGGCCAGGACGTCCGGGTGTCCTACATGGCGGTCGATCCCGATCCGGCGTTCGAGCGGCTCGGCATCTACCGGCTCGACACCGGCGGCGGCGGCGAGACCGGCGGCGACTTCATGACAATGGCCGACAACCGCACGCTCTCCGGCACCGCCGACACCGAGGGCTCCGCCTCGGCGTCGCGGGCGGGCGAGGCGGCTTTCGTGCCGCACATGCTCGACCTGGGCGCGGTCGACCCGGCGCTCGCCGCCGATGTCGCGATGCTGGCGCGCCGCCTGGCCGACGGCGTCGGGTTGCGCGACGTGTTCTCGATCGACCTGCGGGTGTCGGGCGACGGCGTGCCGCACCTGCTGGAGTTCGAGGTCTGCCCTGCGGTGACGATCTACGACTTCCACCGCTACCTCGCCGATCACTGGGGCTGCGATCTGCCCGAGGCCATGGCGCGGGCCGCGGCGCATGCCTTCGAGCGGGCAGCCGACCTGTGAAACCTGGATGGTACGTCGCCGACGCGCAGCGCTAGGCTGCGGTAACGGGCCGGCAGTGCCCGACGTGACCGAGGAGACAACCGATGACGAGCCATGCGCCCAAGCTGCGCGCCCTGCTGACGCGGCCCGGGATTTCCGTGGTCCCGAGTTGCTTCGACGCGATGTCCGCACGGCTGATCGAGCGTGCCGGCTTCGAGGTCGCGTTCATGAGCGGCTACGCGGTGTCGGCGACCCAACTGGCGCTGCCGGATGCCGGGCTGATCTCCTACGAGGAGATGGTGGCGCAGGGCCGGCGGATCTGTGATGCGGTGCGGATCCCGGTGATTGGCGATGCCGACACCGGCTTCGGCAACCCGGTGAACGTCAAGCGGACCGTGCGGGGCTATCACCGCGCGGGCTTCGCCTGCGCGATGATCGAGGATCAGGCCTATCCGAAGCGTTGCGGTTTCGCGCGCGGCCTCGCGGTCGTCGACCGCCGGGAGGCGCTGACCCGGTTGCGCGCGGCGCTCGACGCCCGCGATGAGATTCGCGCCGCCGGCGGCGATATCCTGGTCATCGGGCGTACTGACAGCCGCGGCCCCGAGGGCTTCGAGGAGGCGCTGTGGCGGGCGGAAGCGTTTGCCGGCCTCGGCGCCGACATCGTGTATTTCGAGGGGCCGCAGTCGGAAGCCGAGATGGCCGAGTTGAACCGGCGGGTGGCGGTGCCGACCATGCTGGCGCAGGTCGAGAAGGCCGACCGGCCACTGCTGCCGCCGGCTCGGGCGGAGGCCCTGGGATACGATCTGGCGCTGTTCGGCCTGACCCTGTTGAACGCGTCGCTGCGCGCGATGCACGACACCCTGGCCCTGATGGCCGGCGGCGGGCACCCCGGCGCCGACCGGCTGATGCCGTTCGAGCAGCTTTACGAGACCGTCGGGTTCGACCGCTACTACGCCGAGGAGGAACGCTACGCGGTAGCAGGTGACCGCGAAGCGTGACCGCCATCTTTACCGGCTGTTTACCATCCATGTCCTAGAGTGCGCTGTATTCGCCGGACCGTCCGGCGCGCCCTTCGAGAAGGACATGGACGACGATGAACCCGGAGTCTGAGACCACCACCGCGATCCTGGATGCCGCGGAGTGCCTGGTGCGGACAGGCGGTTACTGTGCGCTGGACCATGACGAGGTGGCGAAGCTGGCGGGCTGTGAGCCTGCACGGATCCGTCTGGTGTACCCAGAGCGCGCCGACCTCGGCGTCGCCGTGGTGCGGCGCTACACCGAGACGGTGTTGTCCAGCCTGGGTGCGCCGGAAGACCGCGCTGGCTCGCCGATCGATCGGTTGCAATGGCTGGTGCGCATGCTGCGCCGGACGGTCGGGGATGATGGCCGGATGTGCCCGTGCGGTGCTCTGGCGGGCGAGGTCGCGATGCTGCCGGCGCCGGTCACCGCCGAGGTGCGCCGGTACTTCGACCGGATCGGCGGCTGGATCGCGAGGCTCATGGGGCAGGGCGGCACTGGCCCCGACACCCGGGCGAGGGCGATGCGCGTGCTCGCCACGTTGCAGGGCGCCCTGGTGATGGCCCGGATGGAGCGCGATCCCGGTCTCTTCGACCAGATCACCGCCGGCCTCGCGCGGGACGCTCTGCGGGTTCCGACCCGGTCGATCGGAAATGCCAACGCCGAGCGGCCATGGCCGACCCGGCCGCGCTGCGACGACCGTCTGTCGGCCGTCGGCTGACGCGCCACGCGGCTGTGGAACTGTTCAGGGCGCCTGTTCAGGGCGCCGGGCCGTCCGGGCGCGGTCGGGAGAGGATCGGGGCGGCCTGGGTGCTCCAGCCGTCGCCGGCCCATACCCGGCCCTCGATGCGGATGCCGCCAGCCTCGTCGATGTCGATGAGGTTGAAGGCGTTCGCCTCGCCGCGCAGCCGGGTCGAGATCGAGGTGCCGCCATGCACCACCAGCATCGGCCGGTCCGGCTCGCTTCCGGGCAGTTCATGGACGAAGGCGCGGTGCAGATGGCCGGCGAGAACCAGCCGGACACCGTGCCGCCGGAACATGGTGAGTGCCTCGTCGGATCGGCGCAGCACCCGGTTCTGCAGCAGCGGCTCCGGTGCGAAGAACGGATGGTGGCCGACCACCACCCTTACCGGTCCCTCGGGAAGGCCGGCCAGCCGCTCCTCCAGCCGGGCGAGCTGGCGGCGGCCGATCCGGCCGTGCGACCAGTTGAGGCGCCAGGAGGCGCGGCGCACCGAGTTCAGACCGATCAGGGCAACCCGGTCGCCGACCAGCATCGGTTCCAGGTCGGACCCGATGTGCCGCCGCCAGCGCCGGAATGGATCCATCATCCGCTCCATCGCCTGGTAGGACGGGATGTCATGATTCCCCGGGACCAGAAAGCAGGGTGCGGGAAGGGCGTGCAGGAAACGTGCGGCCTCGTGAAACTCGTGGCTGCGCGCCGCCAGCGTCAGGTCGCCGCTGACCACGATCAGGTCGGGCTTGGCTCGAACGAGCTCCTCGCGCAGCGGTTCGATCAGCCGGGCGTCGGTGCGGCCGAAATGCAGGTCCGAAAGATGTGCAAGCCGGGTCACGCCGACGCCGCCGCGGCATTCTCAGGCTGCACCTCGCCCGCCGGGTGCGACGCCGGGCCCCGCAGAATCCGGAGCGTGCCGGCGCGCAGTCGATAGCGTAGCGGCGTATCGAGCAATTTCACCTCGCCGTCGTTCATCACCCGCAGCCGCGGCCGGCGGCTGCTGACCGCGACCTCCGATGCGTCGGTCGCGACCAGGTCGGGCATCTGCCGCCAGCGTCCCACCAGGATCGCGACGTACAGGCGCAGCAGGCGGACCAGGGTGGGGCGCCGGACCGCGTAGACCCCGAACCGTCCGCTATCCAGCCGTGACCGGGTCAGAACCTGACCGGGAGCCTCGTCGTAGACGCCGACCGACACCATCAGGTAGCGGGTTCGCAGCGGCCGCTGGCTGCTCTGCGACAGACTGACGTCGAGGCGCGGGTCGCGGTACAGGGTGCGCGCGATGCGGCTGAACAGCCGAACCCAGGTCCAGGGGTTCAGCTGCCCGCGCCAGTGCTCGCGCTGCCCGCCGAGCCGCGAGGCGAAGCCGATCACCGAGCTGCACAGGAACAGCTCTCCATTGACCTCTCCGACGTCGATCCGTGTCGGTTCGCCGCTGCGCAGCACCTCGATCGCCCCGTCGATGTCGCCGGGTATGCCAAGGTCGCGGGCCAGGTGGTTGAGCGTACCGGATGGAAGCACCCCGAGGGTCTTGCCGGTACCTCCGAGAACCTGCGCCGCGGTGTTGATGGTGCCGTCGCCCCCGGCCACGACGATCAGCTCTGCCGGCATCTCGACCGCCCGCTCGAGGCGTTCCCGCAATCCGTCCGCCGGCCCGCTCAGCAGATCGACCTCGAAGCCTGCGGCAGCAAGCCGGTCGGCGATATCCTCCGGCGTGATCGCGCCGTCCAGCAGACCCCCCGCGGCAGGATTGACGAGAAGTGTGATGCTGCGGTGCTTCATGGCGGCGGCGGCCTTCCGGCGATCGGGGACGCGACTAGAACGGCCGCGCAGCGTTCACGTTCCCCCGGTGGCCGCAGCGGCTCGGAACCTGAGGCCCGCGCGCGCCGTTGCGACCGCGAGTGGAAGCGGCGGGAGGGCCGGCGCTGCTCCTCCGGGGTATCCCGCCCATGCACAGCAACGAGACGACGGAACTCGGGCGGAACGCAACCGACCCACGGCAGATTCCGCTGCGCGGCTGGTGGGCGATCGTCAAGCGCGTCGCCGACCAGTTGACCCGGGACCATGTGCCGGTGGTCGCCGCCGGTGTGGCGTTCTTCAGTTTCCTGTCGATCTTCCCGGCGATCGCCGGTTTCGTGATCCTGTACGGATTGGTAGCCGATCCCGCGATGGTGACCGAGCAGCTGGCACCGATCCGCGGCTTGGTGCCCGGCGAGGTTTTCGAGCTGCTGGCGACCCAGCTCGAGCAGGTCAGCGGGACCACCGACGGCAGGCTCGGCTTCGGCCTGCTCGTCAGCCTCGGCTTTGCGATATGGAGCAGCGCCAAGGGCTCCACCGCCCTGCTGAGCGCCATGGACATCGCCTACAACGAGCCGCACCGCACCGGCTGGGTCTGGCCGAGGGTGATCGCCCTGCTGTTCACGCTCGCCGGGCTGCTGTTCGCGGTGCTGGCCGTCGGGCTGCTGGCGGCGGTGCCGGCGGCGGTGACCCTGCTGGCGGTCGAGGATCCCATATCGAGCTTGCTGCTGGGCCTGCGCTGGGTGCTGCTCGCCATCGTGCTGCTGCTGGCGCTCGGCGCCCTCTATCGCTACGGCCCCAACCGCCGCAGCGCCAGGCTGGCCTGGGTCACGCCGGGGTCGATCCTGGCGACCGTGGTCTGGCTCGCGGCGTCCTGGGGCTTCGCGCGCTACGTGGCGAACGTCGACAACTACAACGAGACTTTCGGCACACTGGGCGCGGTCGTGATCCTCCTGCTGTGGCTGTACATCTCGGCCTACATCATCTGTCTCGGCGCCGAGCTGAACTCGGAACTGGAGCTGCACACCGACGCCGACACCACGGTGGGCCGCTGGCGGCCGAAGGGCAGCCGGGAAGCCTATGTGGCCGACCACGCCCGACCCGAGGACGATCCGAACCGCGACGGGCGCGATTGACGCAGGCGCTCAGGGCGCTCCACCGACAGCCGTCTCGATCTCACCCTCGGAGAGCCCGAGCTTGCGGGCGGTGCCGAGAATGTCGCCCCACGCCTCGGCTGCCAGGGGCAGGCCGCCAGCGGTGCGCTCGGCCAGGGTGGCACGCTCCTTCTCTCCCGGCACCAGTACCTTGCCGCCCGGTGTCGTCGGCGTCGCCGACTTCACGAAATCGACATAGCTCTTCACCTCCTGGGCGAAGGCGTTGTCGGTGTCGAAGGCGGCGACATCGACATAGAACGAGAACATGCCGTTGCAGAACCGGCGGCGATCGGGCTCGCCGAGCGCTCCGGCGGTACCTGAGCCGCCGAGGGCGCCGGCCATCATCTCCATCAGGAAGTTCAGGCCCGACCCCTTGTGGTCGCCGAAGGCGCGTAGCGCGCCGGGGCCATTGTTCGGATCCGGGTAGCCGCCCGGCGGCACCTCCCCATACAGCGGGCTGGGATCGTGCGTCAGCTTGCCGTCCGCGTCGACCAGCGAGCCTTCCGGCAGCGGCTTTCCGCCCTTGAACGCCACCAGGGCCTTGCCTTCGGCCACCAGCGAGGTCGCGAAGTCGAGAACGACGGGCTCGCCGCCGGCAACCGGAATGCCGGCGCAGAACGGGGAGGTCCCCATCCGACGGCTCAGTGCCCCGTATGGCGCGACGAGCAGCGAGCCGCGGACGTTGACCATGTGCAGGGACACGACGTTCTGCGCGGCCGCCCGCTCGGCCCAGTCGCCGATGCGGCCGAGATGGCCGGAATTGCGCAGCGCCGTGACCGCCACGCCATGCTCCTTGGCCTTGGCGATGCCGATGTCGACCGCCTGCTCGCCGATCGACTGCCCGAAGCCGTAGCGGCCGTCGATGATCGCGAAGCTCGGCTGGTCGACCAGGACCTCGATCGTCTGGTTCGGGACCTGGATGCCGTCGAGCGCCCATTGTGCATAGCGTGGAATGCGGATGACGCCGTGGCTGTCGTGGCCGCGCAGGTTGGCGCCGGTCAGCCGCCGGGCGATCCGCTCGGCTTCCGCGGCCGAGCAGCCGACCTTCGCGAAGATCGCCCGTCCGATCGCCTCCATCGCCGCCGGCGGCACGAAGACCTGGCCACCGTCGCGCCGCACCCCGCTCATCGGCCGGCCTCGAGATCGCGGTAGGCCTTGACGTCGCCGGCGGCGGCCGCGGTGATCATCCGCACGTCGGAGCCGAGAGTGACGAAGTCGAAGCCCTTCTCCACCATCCGGCGGCTGTAGGCGGGCGTCAGGCAGTGGATCCCGGCCTTGATGCCGGCCTTCTTCGCCGCCGCCAGCGCCTTCTCGATATTGGCCACCACCTCGGGATCGGTCGGGTCGATGCCCGGACCCTTGCCCATGGTGATGGCGAGGTCGCTGGGGCCGACATAGATGCCGGTCAGGCCCGGTGTGGCGCAGATGGCGTCGGCGTTGGCCACCGCTTCCTCGGTCTCGATCATGGCCATGGTGATGATCGCCTTGTTGGCATGCTGGAAATAGTTCGGATAGAGCAGTCCGGCCCGGGTCGGGCCGCTCGAGCGGTAGCCCTGCGGGTGGTATTGGCAGGCGCCGACGAATCGCCTGGCATCCTCGGCCGTGTTGGTCATCGGGCAGATGATGCCGAGCGCGCCGGCGTCCAGCAGCTTCATGATGATGCCGGGCTCGTTCCACGGCACCCGGGCCATCGGCGTGCGGCCCCAGCCATGCACCGCCTGGAACAGGGTGAGGGCGGCCTGGTAGTCGACGAGGCCATGCTGAAGGTCGACCGTCAGGCTGTCGAAATCCTGCATCGCCAGGAGTTCGGCCGTCACGGTCGACGGGATCGAGAGCCAGCCGTTCAGGGCGCCCTTGCCCTCGGCCCAAACCCGGTGCAGTCGGCTGTCCATGAGCGTGTCCTTCCTCAGCTTGCGGTCCCTTGAAGGACCTCTTTGTTGACGACGACGGCCGGATCGAGGGTGCCGTCGAAGGTGGCCAGGATGTTCTCCACCGTCTGCACCGCCGAGCGCTTCGTCGCTTCCAGGCTCATCCCTGCCGAATGCGGGGTCAGCAGGATCCGCGGCTCGGCGAAGAACGGATGGTCGGATGCCGGGGGCTCGGCGTCGAACACGTCGAAGCCGGCGCCGGCTACCTGGCCGGCACGGACCGCCGCGACCATCGCCACCTCGTCGATCAGGCCGCCGCGGGCGCAGTTCACCACCAGTGCGCCCGGCCGCAGCGCCGCCAGCTCGGCGGCGCCGATCATGCCGATGGTCTCGGGATTGCGCGGGCAATGCACCGACACCGCGTCGACGTCGCCGAGGGCCGCCCGGAAATCGGCGACCGGCTCGGCGCCCATCGCACGGATCGCGGCCGGTGTGATGTAGGGGTCGTAGCCGAGCACCCGCATGTCGAAGGCGAGCGCCCGCTTCACCAGGCGGGAGCCGATGCGGCCGAGGCCGATGACCAGCAGGGTGCGGCCGTCGAGATCGAACGGGTGCACCTCGGCCCGCCGTGCCCAGTTGGCGGTGCGGACCAGCGGATCGAAGACATGCACCTGCTTGGCGAGCGCCAGCAGGAACATCATCGCCTGCTCGGCGACCGACGGCGCATTGGCGCGCGGTGCGATGGTGAGCCGCACACCGCGCTCGGTGCAGGCGTCGACATCCACCGCGTCGTAGCCGACCCCGTGGCGCGATACCACCTGCAGGCCGTTCGACGCCTCGACGATCCGGCGCGTGATCTTCGCCACGCGCACGCCGATGCCGTTTACGCCCGCCATGTGCCGCAGGATGTTCTCCTCCGACACGTCGGTCAGCACCTCGAACTCGACGTCGCCGCGGCCTTCGAACAGCTTCATGCCGTCCGGGTGGAGGGTCCCGAGGATCAGGACCTTCTTCCTGTTGCTGGTCATGAAGTGGGCCCGGCTACGGTCAATGGATCTCCGACGACTTGCCCATCGCCGCCTTCAGCTTGTCGATGTCGAAGCCGGGGGCGCGGGCGGCGTCGAGGATGACCGCCTCGCGGCGGGTCAGCAGGTCGACGGCGTCCGGCAGCTTCTTCACCGCGTCGCGCGGGACGACAACGGCGCCGTGCCGGTCGGCGTGCACGACATCGCCGTCCTTCACCACCATGCCGAAGATGTTCACCTGGCCGCCGTGGTCGACCAGATGCACATGGGCATGGCTCGGGCCGACCCGGCCGGCCACCAGCTGGAAGCCTTTGGCGCAGGCATCGAGGTCGCGGATCGAGCCGTTGGTGACCACGCCCTGGGCGCCAAGCCCCATGTGGATCGCGGTGTTGACCTCACCCCAGAAGGCGCCAAATCCGGGCTCCGGATCGAGATCCTGGATCACCACGACCGTCGGGCCGGGCTTGGCCGCCACATACTCGTAATAGGCCTGCCGGGTCGCCAGGTTCTCTGCCGCCGACCGCACCGACGGTGACACCGCGCGGATCGTCGCGGTGCGCGCGAAGCCGCAGATCGGCTTCAATTCGGGAAACGCGCAGACCATGATGCCGGTGGTGAAGCCGATGGCGCGCCGCTCCGGATTGGTGATCTCGAGTGCGTTGCAGATGGTCGGCGTATCCCACGCGGTCAGTCGGTCGAGGTCTGCCGCCGAAATCTCGGTCATGGTTTCCGTCCCTTGATTGCGGTGTTCGTTGATCTGTCGCTCGCGGGCCGGTCGGCCGCGGGGAGTGATATGATCATCACACTAGCAGGGGCGGCGGCGTCGGCAACAGCCCCGGCACTTCGGCTGGCGGCATTCCGGCTTGCCGGTTTCGCCGCGCTCGTTCACCTTCGCCGCATGACCGCGCGCGACATCGATCTCGCCTGCTTCGGCGAGCCCATGATGGAACTGACCCGCATCGACGGCGAGGGAGGCACCCCGGCGTATCGCCCGGGCTATGGCGGCGACACCTCCAATTGCGCCATCGCCGCCGCCCGTCAGGGCGCCCGCGTGGCCTACGTCTCGGCAATCGGGGATGACAGCTTCGGGCGCGAGCTGCGGGCGTTGTGGGACCGCGAGGGTGTGGACCATCGCGCGGTGCGCGCCGACCCGGCGGCGCCGACCGGCCTCTACATCATCACGCCGAGCCCGGCCGGCCGCGACTTCGCCTATTACCGTGCCGGCTCGGCGGCCAGCCGCTATCGCCCCGGGGACCTGCCGGTCGACCTGCTGCCGCGGATCCGCATCGTGCAGCTCTCGGGCATCAGCCAGGCGATCGGCGAGGGGCCGTGCGACGCCGGATTCCGGCTGATCGAGGCGGCCCGCGAGGCCGGTTGCGAGGTCGCCTACGACACCAACCTGCGGCTCAAGCTGTGGTCGCTCGAGCGGGCGCGCGCGATCATGCACGGGGCCATGGAGCGCTGCACGATCGCGCTGCCGTCGGTCGACGACTCGCGGATCCTCACCGGGCTGGACGATCCCGATGCGATCGCCGACGCCTATCTGCGGCGCGGACCGGCGATCGTGGCGCTGAAGCTGGGCGCCGAAGGGGCGCTGGTGGCCACCCCCGACCGGCGCGAGCGCCTGGCGCCGAGACGTGTGCAGGCGGTCGACGCGACCGGAGCCGGCGACACCTTCGGCGGCGCCTTCCTGGCGCGGCTGGCGGCCGGGGACGACCCATTCGCGGCGGCGCGCTACGCCAATGCGGCCGCCGCCCTAACCACGACCGGCTACGGCGCGGTCGTGCCGATTCCGCGTGCCGAGGCGGTTCGCGCACTGCTGGCCGGGGACTAGATCGCCGGTTCCGGCGGTCATGACAGGCGCCGGGGCCGGGCGTATGGTCGCGACATTGTTGCAGTGAAGGAGCTCGTCATGCGCGCGCGCGCCACCGACCGGAAACGCCCGTCGTCCACGCATCCCCTGTCGCCGCTGGAGATCGTCGAGAAGGCGATCCCCGAGGACGAGCGGGTGTGGGTGCCGCAGGCGCCGAACGTGTGGTTTCGGCCGCTGATGCTGAACACGCTGAACGGCGGCTGGTGCAATCTGCTGCGGGTCCGCAAATCCGGTGTGCTCAGCCGCCATCTGCATCCGGCTCCGGTGCACGGCTTCGTGCTGAAGGGCCAGTGGCGCTACCTGGAGCACGACTGGATCGCCACCGAGGGCTCCTATGTGTTCGAGCCGCCGGGCGAGACCCACACCCTGGTGGTCGACGAGGACTGCGAGGAGATGATCACCTTCTTCAACATCTCCGGCTGCATGTACTACGTCGACGAGCAGGGCCGCTGCACCGGCTTCGAGGACGTGTTCGCCAAGCTCGACATGTGCCGCCGGCACTATACCGAAGTCGGGCTGGGCGCCGACTACGTCGACCGCTTCATCCGCTGAGGGGCGGCGGCAGGACGATGGAGCGGCGCAAGCGGATCGGACTGGTCGCCCACGATGCCAAGAAGGCGGATCTGCTGGACTGGGCCGCCGCCAACCGCGAGCAGCTGGCGGCCCATGAGTTGTGTGCCACCGGCACCACCGGCGCGATGATCGCCGACCGGCTCGGATTGTCGGTGCGGCGGCTGAAGAGCGGGCCGCTCGGCGGCGACCAGCAGATGGGTGCGCTGATCGCAGAGGGCCGGCTGGATGCACTGATCTTCTTCGCCGATCCGATGTCGGCGATGCCGCACGACGTCGACGTCAAGGCGCTGGTCCGATTGTCGACGGTCTACAACATCGTGCTGGCATGCAACCGAACCACCGCCGACTTCGTGATCGCCAGTCCGCTGTTCGCCGCCACCTACGTGCCGACGGCGACCGACTATGCGGGTTACCTTGAACGCGTCGTGCCGCTGCCGCCGGCGCCGCCGCGCTGAGCCTTCTGACGAACGACCGGGTGCCGTGACGAGCAAGGGCCGCCCGATGGGGCGGCCCTCGCCGTTGCTCCCGTATGCGTGGCGTTCGTCAGTCGAGGACGAGCTTCGGCAGCCACAGCGTGATCTGCGGCCAGATCATCACCGAGACGAGGCCCATGACCTGCAGGGCCACGAACGGGATGATGCCGCGGTAGATGTTCTGGATCTTCACCGAGTTCGGCGACACGCCCTTCAGGTAGAACAGCGCGAAGCCGAAGGGTGGCGTGAGGAACGAGGTCTGCAGGTTGACCGCCACCAGGATGGCGAACCAGTAGATCACGTCGCGGCCCTCGACATGGGCCCCGAAGTCCATGATCTCCACGATCGGGGCGAACACCGGCAGCACGATCAGGGTGATCTCGATCCAGTCGAAGAAGAAGCCGAGAATGAAGATCACCGCCATCAGCACGATCAGCAGGCCCCAGGCCTGCAGGCCCAGATGCTCGATGAACTCGATGATGAGGTCCTCGCCGCCGAGCGAGCGGAACACGTAGGAGAACGCGGTCGCACCCATGAAGATGAAGAAGATCATGCCGGCGGTCAGGGCGGTGCGCTCGCAGACGTCCTTCAGGACCGACCAGTTCAGGCGCCGGTTGAAAACCGCCAGCACCAGCGAGCCGAAGGCGCCGACGCCGGCGGCCTCGGTCGGGGTCGCCCAGCCGGCGAAGATCGAGCCCAGCACCAGGGTGATCAGGAACACCGGCGGCAGGAAGCCCTTGAGCAGCATGATGATCATGCCGGCGGCGCTGTCCGGCCCGACGTCGTCGGACAGCGACGGCGCCCAGTGCGGCTTCAGCGACGACACCACCAGGATGTAGGCGAAGTACAGCGTCGACAGCAGCAGCCCCGGCAGGATCGCGCCGAGGAACAGGTTGCCGACC
>Ga0209347_1001061_pt1 | contig 51410 bp, 64 predicted proteins | sample AutmiccommuBRH23_FD_187382 | JGI IMG/M metagenome (GOLD analysis project Ga0209347, IMG submission 187382) | Deep subsurface microbial communities from Mt. Terri, Switzerland - Autotrophic microbial communities BRH/23 (SPAdes) (version 2) | ecosystem: Environmental > Aquatic > Deep subsurface >... | reverse complement strand
GATCCTTCGAGGAGATCGTCGATCTCAGCGCCGACGCCTGGAACAACCTCATCGAGCAACCGTGGACGATCATGTCCATCGGCACCAGAACATGGGCCAATGGGTGTTAATCAACGCAGCTTGGTATAAGCAGCTGCCGGACCTCGATCATCGAATCCTGCTGGAGCCTCTCGACGAGCAGCACGCCATCGATCGCCTGGACGGCGCGCTGATTCAGCTCGACGCCGATCTCGATGCCATCCACGGCGCGGCGGCGTAAGCTCCAGGCTGCAGAGCCCTCGCCACTGGTGACTGGTGGACCCGTGACCAACGCCGAACTGACAGCGCTCCTGATCCTCCAGGGATCCGGCGGATCCATGCTCGTAAGCCGGATTCCCGACCGGACGGAGCGGGATTGCCTTGGCTCGGTAGAACCCGGAGCAGCCGTCTACCGCAAGCTGGAGAAGGCGGGCTTGGTCCTGATCACCGAAGAGGACCTGATCGACGAACACGCCCCCGAGCTCGGAACCTGGACACCGGCCGCCGAGCTCACGACCGCCGGAGTGGCCGCCCTGCAGGAGGCCGGCTACGGGCCAGTCCGAACCAGAGCCAGTCCGGGCTAGCCCTACCTCCGGCACCCACGAAAGGGACTTCGCTATGAGCGCTTCGGATCCGGCCATGCGGTGCCCGGGTAACGGTGGCACCTGCCAGCACTACAAGTTCCGCGACAGCTCCGGCTCCGACGGCTGCCGGACCCGATGTCAGCGCACGGGCGCCGCCCTGTCCGTCCACAAGGGCTCCGACCTCGGACCGCTCGTTCCGGTCGCCGCCGCATTCATCTTCATCCTCGCCGGCGTCACATGGGCCCTGGCGTAGCTGAAAGGACTGACACCATGGCGAAGCGCTCACGCAAGATGTCTGACGCCGAGGTTTCCCGGCCGCTGCATCTCGGAGCTCGGTTCTCCCCGATCAAGACCCCGATCGGCGTGTTCTACCAGATCTATTCCGACACCTATCATCCGCGCCCGCTTCCTGGCGCTCCCGGGCTCAGCATGTGGCTTCGCGATCACCTGGCCGCCAAGGCGTCCTGATCGGTCCCATCGACCTGAGCGGCCGCCAGGCCAGCCAAGCATCCTCGGAGGTATCCCGTGCTCGATCTCGCCCGCCCGATGCGAACCCGTTCCGGAAAGCGCGTCATCAACCTGGTTTCCAAGCCCCTCAATGACGTCGGGGATGTGGTGACCTTCCCGATCAAAGGGTCCGTTGTCGTCCGCGAGAAGCCGCTGCGCCTGCGCTACGCGACTTGGACCGAGCACGGAGCCGCGTCGGTCTTCAGGGAGGCGCACCCCAACGACCTGCTCCTGGACATCGGCGCGGCGAACGCCGCCGCCTGATAGTCGATCGCCGGATAGACGATCGCCCCGAGCAGGATGGTTGGATCCATGCCTGAAGCGAGAGTGGACGCCGGCTCGGTCAGGTTCTATGAACCGCCCCGTCGTCAAAGGGAGAAGGAACATGTTCGCGGATGTCATCCTCGAGCGAGGTCGTGCGTATTACGAGAAGGCTTTTGACGGCCGGCTCTACATCGCCATCCACAAGGAGGATCTCAGCGAGATCCTGGCCGCCGGCATCCGCCGCGGCACGACGAGCACCCGGTCCGGCGATCTCATCCTGCACTTCTTCCCTGGCGAAGCCGAGCAGAGCTACGTTGACGCCACCGGCACCGACTACGACGACATCGCGGTGGTCGCGATCGATGCGTCCGACCTGGCCCGGCTCGCGCTGCGGGAGACGCAGCATCATGACGGGGTGATGGGCCTCCACATCTACACGACGATCGACATTCCGCCCGAGCTCATCACCACCGAATTCTCGCGGCGCGTCACACCTCTGCGCCAACAGCCCTAGCCTGGGCTGCTCGCCGAACCAAATACCTTTTTACGGCGACCCTGTAGCTCAGCGGTAGAGCGGCAAGAGTGCTAACCTTGCAGGTCGGGGGTTCGAAGCCCTTCAGGGTCACCAGTTTTCACCGGACGCGAGCGCATGGGCACGCTTCCTTCTCCCTCATTGGATATGAAATAGCTGCCCGATCTGCTCGCGATTTCACCAGGGCCCCGCCGGATGGCGGGGCCCTTTTCATGTGACGAGAGGGCCGAGCCGGAGAAGGACCGTGGCCGGCTCGTCTCCCTTCGGGAGCCGGCCACTCCGGCAAAATCGAAAGGAAGTACAATGATCCATGGCAGCAATTACACGGACGGCACCGCGGCGATCATCTACCTCCGCTATACGGCTCCGGAGAGCGACACGATGACCTCCGAGGTCGCCGGCTGCATCGTCCGAAACGATGGCGAGGATCCGTTGGACTTCCAGCGCCGCATCGCCGAAGGCATCATCCGGGCGGAGAATGAGCTGATCGATCGCGTGTTCGCTCCCTACGCTCGGCGCCGGTCGCCCAACAGCGTATTCAAGCGCCCTCATATCACCAGCAGCACGAAGATCATTACCGTCTTCCAGTCTCCGACGCAGTCTACCTCCCATCGCCTCAACCTCATTCCGTCGGTATCGATTGTCGAGGCCGAGTTCGCGGTTGTCGGCACTCATCCGGAGATCGGCAACGGCATCCTGTCTTGGCACGTTCGCCAGAGTGACGCCGATTTCAACGCATCGTACCTAAATACACACGGTGGACAGGTTCGCGCCGTAACGGCGCTCGAGGCCAATAACGGCGTGCGCACCAGGCGCAGCATTCGGTGAGGCTTCGCGAAGTACCGAAAATGGCCGGCTCGCTCCCTACGGGAGCCGGCCACATCGGCGATGAAAAACAGGAGTTCGACATGAGCACCGCGCTTGTTTCTGACATCTTCGAGGGCACGCCGAAGAAGACCATCGCCACCTGGGGAGTGTGGCTGAAGGGGACCAAGCGGATCATCGTCGGCGAACAGGACAACGGCCGGCTGATCCGCACCTCCGAGATCACCGCGATCAACGACAACGGAACGCTCGCGCGCACCGCCAGCGGCTCGCTGTATGCGCTCGGTGAGCGCAACGACGACATGGTCCTGCCGACCCTCCGGGCGCTCGGCATCATGACCATCAGCCACTACTACCGGGTGAAGGTGGACACCATCGTCCCCTGGCCGTGCCCGCCGGAGCCGAACCGCACCCTCCAGCTCTTCACCTCCGACGTGCTCACCCGGTCCGAGAACGGCACCTACATGTGCCACACCGGCCTCGGCAAGTTCGGGATCGTCATCCACCCCGATCTGCTCGAGGGCCCGATCGAGGATCCGGTTTGCCTGCAGCTGATGTGAGAGACAGGCCCCGCGTACGCCGGCTGGGCCACCTCCCGACCGCAATCGTCGAGTTGCCGGCCCGCTCACCGCGGCCGGCCAATTTCCCTGACAGGGTAGTGTTCTTCTAGGAGCCCATCATGCATCGCGCGCTGCTGCAGCTCTATTCGCGCCTCCGCATCCCCACCGGCGCCGGCGGTGTGGAACCTCAGCATGTGGCAGCCCTCAACACCGAGATCGCGGCCTTCGGGTACGCGCTCAGCGGCCGCATCATCGCAGCCCTGGCGACGCTGTCCGAGGCCTCGTTTGCCGAGGCCCGCCAACAGATCCATGCCCTGCTGAAGGAGGAGTCCGGTGCGCACGTCAATCACCGGATCCTGTTCAGCGGCTTCCCCTACAACACCCCGGACCAGCATGCCCACATGTTCCGGCGCGTGCTCGGCGACCTGAAGAACAAGCTGCGGATCAACATCCCCGATGCGCAGCTCCTGTCCTGCGGCCATCTGATCGATCCCAACCTGTTCGACCTGGCCGAGTTCGGCGCCTGCCCGATCTGCCAGCACCAGGTGGACGAGCTGGCGCAGCTCGACGTCGCCTACTACCCGTACAAGGGCCTGACCCCGCTGAAGGTCATCGATCAGGCCGACCAGGCTTTCCTCGGCCGGGTCGCCAACGAGCTGTTCGCGCGGCCGTCGTCGCTTTCGCTCGTCGAGCGCCAGCTCCTGTTGTCCATGCGCGGCCACGTGACGCCGGCCATCCCGGCCCAGGTGACCCGCGAGACCCTGCCGCTCGTCTATGCCTTCCACGGCGAGGCGGGTGTTCGCGATCTGGCGAAGGGCGCCACCGACGTGCTCCGCATCGCGGCACTCCTCGGCAATCCGGAAGCGGATCTCTCGCTGAAGGAGGCTCCGCGTTTCAAGCTCTCGACGCGCGACAAGAAGGCCCTGCTGCGCCTGCTCGACGCCCAGGGCAATCTCGAGGAGGACATGCTCCGCCACCGGGAGCCGTGGCTGCGCCTCGGCGAGCGTCTCAACCCGGGCTCGGCAGACAACCGCCGGCGGTTCCCGCGCGTGGCGGCCGCCTTCGACACCCTGCGCCAGGCTCCGGGCTCGGTCGCGACCTTCGGTCGGACCGTCGAGAAGAAGATGCGCGCCCGGGCGATCGACCAGGAGCTGCTCGACACCCTGACCAAGCGCCCGGGCGAGTTCCTGCGCCGCATCGACTTCCTGCTGCGCAACGGCGGGGGCGAGGCCGTGCTGCGCGCACTGCCGGCCCCGGCACGCGGTGCCACGAGCAAAATGCTCATCGAGGTCGCCAAGTATCTCCAGTACCGGAAGCTCGACCGGCCGCAGCGGATGTTCATCCCCAAGGGGATGGTCAACAAGCTGCAGGTCGTCAAGGATGCCCGTGCGCCGATCGAGCACGAGCTCCTGGACCGCGCCTGCTCCGCCCTCGCGGGCGAGCTGACACGCCGCTTCGCCGCACTGCCGGCCATGGGACGTGTCTATATCGATCCCGACCTCGCCAAGGTCGTGATGCCCTACAACCGCCGCGGCGACTCCGCGACGTCGAACGCCATCATCAAGGGGGCGCGCTACCCGCTCGCCACCACCGACGTCGTGCGCCTGTTCGTCCACTGGACCGGCGATATCGACGTCGATCTGTCGCTGATCCTCTTCGGGGAGGGCCTGGACTTCCACCAGCAGGTGTCGTGGACGAACCTGAAGGGGCTCGGCTGCGTCCACTCGGGCGACATCGTGAGTGCTCCCAAGGGTGCGTCGGAGTTCATCGACTTCGACATCGCCAAGCTGCGAAGCGGCGGAAACCCCGGCTATCGCCACAGCGCCTCCCGCTACGCCGTCGCCTCGATCATCTCGTACCGCGGCGACAAGTTCTCCGACTTCCCGTGCTTCGCAGGGTTCATGGAGCGCGACTCCCTGAGGTCCGGAGCCCGGTACGAGCCGCAATCCGTCAGCCTCAAGATGGACGTCACGGCGCCGGCGACAGCCCACCTCCCGCTGGTCATCGACCTGAAGACCCGCGAGGCTATCTTCGTCGATGTCTCCTGCGGCAACAGCAGGTACGCCAGGGTCGATAGCCAGAACAGCAAGCAGGTCGCCCTGCTCGGAGCGGCTCTCGACCTGGTCCACGCCAAGCCGACGGCCTACGACGTGCTGATCGCGCACGCCAACGCCCGCGGCACTCTCGTCTCCGATCCGGCCGAGGCCGACATCCGCTTCGACCGGGATACGCTCGACATCGAGGCCGTCATGGCCCTGATGAGCGATCACTGAGACCTGCGCACAACCACGACGACCCCGCGGGCCTGTTGTCGAATAGCAGGCCCGCGGCCGCCATCTGACCGCGTATTCGATACACGCCTACCTGGCCCGAAGGAGCATCCATGAGCGCCTATTTTGCGCCCATCGTGTCGCGACCAACCGTAATCACCGCTCCTGGCGAATACACGACCAGGAGCGGTGAGCGCGTGACGGTCACCAAGACATCCCGCCTCAACGACTTCGACTGCTTCGGCGTCTACGCGGATAGCGGCATTGCTGAGCGCTGGCACCGAAGTGGCCGGCTCTACGCCGGCGTGGAGTCGCGCAACGATATCGTCGGCTCTGCATAGAGGGGCCGGCGCGCTCGTCCAGTTCGCTCGCCCGCTTACTGGGCGCGGCCGAGCGAGCCTCGGTGCATGTACACCTGGATTTCACCACCACAGGCGGGCGAACCGATGGAAAAGATCACGGATCTCGATGCCCGGGTTACCGTTCCCGCGACCGGGGAAATCACCACCCTGACGCGCCTGGCGCTGCAGCGCCGAGTCTCACTCTGGCGCATCGCGGACCGTTGGGACGGATGCGAGAAGGTCAAGATCCGCTATTTCGCAGCGATCGACGATACCGATCGGCCCGCTTGGCAGGTGAGCCGCGGTGTGCACGACCAGATCTACGTGATCAGCACGTCCACAATCGAAGACGTTCTACTGGCCGCATGACGAGAGGGGTCGGTTACCGACCTATCAAGGAATGTCGTGGGCCGGTGGGAGACCCTTGGTCACCGGCCCTCTCTTGGACGAAACGAAGGAATCATCCAATGCTGATCCTGGATCCGCCCGAAAGCATCGAACAGGCCACCCGCCAGCGCGACGATCTCGCCAACGCCCTCCATGACCTGCTGGTCCAGCTCGGCGTCATCAACACGATCGCGCCATGCGACGGCCCGACCCTGCTGATGGTCGCGGAGGGGTACACCGAGCACCTGCAGGATGGTGCTGGCGAGACCGGCGCGGGCGAAGCTGTCGCCAGCGAGGCCGGCACGACCTGAACTATCGAGAGCACGCGGGACAGGCGGTGCGCCGGCGACGACCCCTTGCGGGATCTCTTCGTGAATCCCGCAAGGGGCCTATGGCCAGTGCCAGGTGAGTGGAAAGGACGATCGATGAGCACTCTTCCCCAGAACGACCCGATCAATCCGCGGCAGCTCAATCGGACCCAGCAGCTCGATAAGCCGCGGCCGGCCGGCAAGCCCAGGGCAGCACTGCTCATGGAGGCCCTGGCTTGGGGTGCGAAGATCGAGACGCCTCACGGCACGCTGGAGCTCGCCTGGAGCGAGGATGGGCATCCGGTCCTGGCCCAGGCCCTCTCCGTCTACCGCAATGGACGAACCGACGGCGTGCCGGACGAAACATTCTACTCGCAGGTCGATCTCTCCGTGGCCGATCTGCTGCGATACGCCGAGGCCATGACCGACGAGGAGGTCGTCGGGCACGTGTTCTACCTGAGCATGGTCAAGAGCAATCCCCGGCGGGAGTGCGAGCTCGCCACCACGATGCCGCGCCGTCGTGACCCGGAGGTCGTCGCCGACAACCACGCCCAGGCGGCAGCCTGATGAACCCGCCGATCGCGCCCGCTGGTCCTCGCAGATCCCTGCTCGTCCCCCAGGTAACCCTTCGTCGCCGGCTGCTCGTCGCCGCGACCACCGCGGCCGAGGCCATGACCTTCGGGGCGAGCGAGGACGACCGCCGGCGCGCCTCCAGGGATCTCGATCAATTCGCCAAGGCGCTCCGGGCCCTCATGCCCGCCCGGCCCGAATAAGGAGGCACGATGTCGCTCGAAATCGAAAAAGACGCGATCTACCTCGTCAACGTGGGCGACGAGCACATCCTCGATGCCCCGCTGACCGACGAGCGCGAGCGCGTCGTCGTCACCGCACCGGACGCGATCCAGCAGAGCGTCACCTACGGCACGGTGGCGAAGGACTACGCCAACGACGACTACACGCAGGTCCCGGTCGCCTCGATCTTCCTCACCCCGACCACTGCCGGTCACCACCCGATCTCGATCGAGCGCCGGCTCGGGGATGCCGTTCTCGAGGCGATCTCCTTCGTCTACGAAGCCGAAAATCCTCAACGATGAGCCCTTCCGCGAACGAAAAGCCGAGCTCCGATACGACCGTCGTGCCCTACACCTGGATGGCGGTCTCGGAGTTCCTCATGAAGCATCCCGGCGAGAGCCCTTCGGACCATGGATGGGCTCTTGTGGGCGGCGCCCTGCGGCGAGCGAACCCGAACTTCCGCTTCGAGATCAAATCGTCCGGCGAGCTGAAGCCGTGCCCGTTCTGCGGAGGGATCGAACCGGTCACCGTCATCATCCACGATGACACCGGCGCCTACGCCGTCTGGGTCGAGTGCCGCCACTGTGCTGCTCGCGGCTCTCGGCTCGTAGGCTGCGAAGACCAAGACACCCCGGCGCGAGCCGCGCGGGATGCCTGGAACGAAGGTTCCCCGGATCCGCTGGCAGTACTTCTAGCGCCCACCCTACGACGCTGGCGTACCATGCTGAACAGCGCTGGGCTGTAGGGCATTCAGCGCGAATACGGTTGCCGAGAAAACAGACCCAAATCGATAGTCCGGGCAGTTCTTCGAATGCCTACCCGGGCAATCGAAACAGACCCCTGACGATGAAGATCGAGAGGAGAGGCCTATGTCCTACAGTTCGCCGGACCCGGTGCCGATCACCATCTACGAGGCCCGCACCGCCCTCCCGTTCCTGCGTTCCTTCGCTGCCGGCGAACTGAAGGCAGCCGGGGTCTTCGCGGCTCCCCTGATCGCGCACCTCGAGGCTGGCCTGATCGGCTCCGGCGAGAAGCTCGCCACACTCGAGCAGAACTGGCCGCAGCACATCGAGATGCCGGACGCCCTGGACAATTTCTGGCGCGTTCTGTGCGCCTACGAGGACACCGCCACCGGGCAAGTCAACCAGATCTATCCCTGGATGTACGAGTTGGCCAACGAGATCACGGTTGGAGCCGCCGCGTAAGGCCGACTGATCATTGAGAATCCGGATCGCTCAGCCCTGGAGAAACACATGAAGTTCGGTCGCGACAGCGGCTTCATACTCGGTCCTGACAACAGCACGCTCGGCATCGCCCTCGGTGCCGACTTCTGGGCCGAGCACGAGTCCGGCATCGGTGGTATCCGGAACATGTTCGCCGTCCTCACGCCATTCCAGGCGATGCGATCATACGATCAGATCGAGGAACGCCGGACGCTCGGGATCAAGCGCTCGCCACTCATGGGACTCGCGCGCCGGCGGATCCAGCACGTCCCCGACGCTCTCACGATGGATCACGCCAACCATCGCGACGTCAGTGCGCTGCACTTCAGCGAGCATCCCGACGACGTCTTCGGCGAAAAGCGACACCAGGAGCCGCTGATCTGCCTCTGGGACGATCGCCGCTTCCACATCATCGCCTCCGGCGAAGAAAACCGTCGGCGGCTTTCCGAAATCTACGATGCGTTCCGGCGCAGGGACATCGTCCTCGGCCTGCCGGTTGACCTTCCGGAGGCCAAGAGTCTGGTCGGTCCCAAGATCTACATCACCAGCAGGCTTCCGGCGGGGATCGACGAGACGCTGATCGCCGAGGACGAGGACCGCATTCTCCTCCTCAAGACCGCTCACGAGACCGGAATCGCCGACCGACTGCACGCTGCCGGGCGGCGCTGGTTCGCGCTGTCCCCCTCCTGGAATCCCAACAAGCCTGGCACCGTATGGTTCTGGTTGAACCCGATGGAGCAGAAGGCGAACAATTACGGCTGGTGGACCGTCGAGGAGCTCGACCAGTGGGCCCTGGGGACCGGGCCGATCGTCAATGATCGCAGTCGAGTGGCTTGACGCGCCCCTGCGAGATTTTTCTTCCAATCATCGAACTGAGGCGCCGCCCGCTCGGGCGGCGCCTCTTTCATTTCCCATTCGGAAACAAGGTATTGGCAGCGGAGTAGCAAAAGCGTGGTGGCCGGGCAGTGCGGGCTCTACCCACCCGGTCACCACGCAAAGGTAGTCCATATGTCGAAGCTCTATCCATACATGAGTGGTTCCTGCTTTGGGGTTGGTTGCGGATATTTGCTCGACGGAATTTGGTGGCTCGCAGTTCTTCTCGCTCTGCTAGGTATTCTCTTTGGCTTCGGCGCGCTTGGCCTGATGGAATCCCGTCAGCATGACTGTTCCTCTGGGTAACTCTGGGCGTGTCAGGAAAAGACCGAGGGTCGTTCGTTGCAATGCAACGACCCTCAGTCAGAAAATCGAAGAGAGAAGAGATGCGCGTTCTTGACTCCTCCATTCGTTCCGCCGCGACCGCCACTCCGGGCACTGTCAACTGGGACGATGTCCTGAACTCCTACCTCGACGAACTCGGTGGCGAAAATGATCCCGCCGTCGATCTCTGCAAGGTCGAGATGGCCGCCGCCGACCGGCGCTACCTCGCGACCAGCGGTTTCGGTTTCGTCGATCCCGACTTCGACCTCTTCGACGCTTGACGTCACCAGGAACCCCGATCGAAATGGCGGCCATGAGCGACGACGAGGCTTTCCTCAGAAGCATCATGCTGCACGAGGATTCGGTCTCCGACCCCCGAGTCGTCGCCATGGCAGCTCTTCGGGCGTCCGGTATTCCCTTCCAGGAGTATGACGCCGCCGACTGCCCCGGATTGCAGTGGGACGGCGCCAGGATCGCGATCCCGAGCGGCTACACGCCGCAGGATATCCTGCATGAGATCTGTCACTGGCTTGTGGCCGATGAAGCTCGCCGGCCACTGGCCGAGTACGGCTTGGGTCCAGGTTTCGATTGTGGGGATCCTGACGCCGCCGAGGATGCGGCTCTCGCGGACGATGATCTGATCCTTGACGAGGAATGCCTCGCCTGCCTGGTTCAGTTCAGCCTCAGCTACCGCCTCGGCATGGCGACCGTGCCGACGCTGAAAAACTACAGCTTCCTGTGGCAAGGCGAGATCTCCGGTCTTCGCGCAGGCAGCTGGCGACGCTTCGAAGATGCCAGCCGGTACTCCGACGTAATCGACGCGCTCGTGAAGGCCACGACCGCCCGCATCGCCTGACTTCCACTACCCCCTCCCGAACTACCTCTCCCGAAACTGTGGCCCCGGCTTCGGCTGGGGCCATTTTTCATGGAAAGACTCAACTCGCGATGAGCAACTTCGCCGTCGAAACCCGATCCCATCCGATCTCCAGCGAGATCCTGCCCATGGTGCAGAAAGCCATGGGCCGACACGGGATCCGCTTTCTCGCCAACCCCCGGATCGATGGGGATGTCGCGCGCATTGACTACGGCGCCCCTTCGGTCGCGGCAAACAATGAGTTCGAGCGGGAGCTCTCGATCCTGCAGGTCGCGCATACGCCGGCGCAGACAATCGGCACGGCACAGGTGCCCTGGTGGTCGCCGATGCGGTGGCTTCGCGGACTCACCTTTCCGGACAGCCGGTGAATGGGAAAGGCGGGCTTGGCATGGCGTCTTCGAACGCCAAGCCCGCTGAAAAATGAAAGGGAGACCGTGATGCGTAAGACCTTCAATGAGCACTCCCGCGCCCTTTGCACTCGCGCCGGCACCGCGGGTGCGGCCGTTGCCGTCGATACGCGAGTGAAGACGGTTCCGGTCAAGAAGGGCAAGCGCGGCTATCGGCGGCGCGACAAGCACGCCTGCCGCAGCGATTTCTGAGGAAGATCAAGGCGGCGAAGAAACGAGGAAACCGCCAGCCGGCTCCGTTCTCAGGTGAACGGATCCGGATGACGGACAATAGGGAGGTAGAAATGGCTTCTCAGAAGTACTCGTTCATCGGCACCGTCGAGAACATCCGCTGGCATGCAAAAGCGGGCGGTAGCTGCGTTACGTTCCGCTTGAAGCGAGAGGGCAACTCTACCCTCTCCTGCCGGGTAAACGACGACGACACCGAGAGTGTACTCGACGCGATCGCCGCCGCGGCCGGCAAGCCGGTGCGCCTCCTGGGAACATTCCAGGAAGAGAGATTCACCGCGACCACCGGCCTCGTCGTGACCTTCTCCCGGTTCGTTGTGAGCGAGCCGCTACCGATGAAGCCGAAGCCGGTCGCTCGGCAGATGGAGATGGCGTTCTGACCTGCCGCAATCGGCCGGCCTGAAACAGAAGGCCGTCAACGGGACCGCACGCGCTGTGCAAGGCCCCCGGATGACACAGAGCAGGACCACATGGAGACCAACATGCCGTGCGCTGCGAAGACGCCCGCCCTCACCTTGACTTGCCGCACGCCTGGCTCCGACGACACGCTGTGCGTGGAGGAGATGGACGAGTTTGTCCTGGTCGAAATACCCGACGAACGCTGCTGCATCCTGCTCAATACGGACGATATGCGCCGCCTGGGGACCTACCTGCTGTCCCGCGCCGCGGAGATCGACGGATAGCCTCCCGCTGCCAACCTGAAGCGGCCGACGACGGCCGGAGAGACAGGGAAATCCGCCAACGGGACCGTACACGATGTGAACGGTCCCGCAGGACGGAGACCAAAATCGAGATGGAGAGACAACGATGACGTTCGCTGCTTACAACACCTTCCCGGCCCTCACCTCCGACATCGGCTCGATCCGCAAGTGCAAGGTCCGCCTGCGGGAGATCAAGATCGCCCTCGGCGAGATCGACCAGGCGATCTCGAACGGCGACCCGCACGATCGCGCGGTCGAAGCCGACCTGCGGCTCGAGCAGAGCATCCGCAGCGAGGAGATCGAGGCCCGCGAGGCGTTCCTGCGCAGCGAGGCTGTGTCCCGGGTGGACCACGCCGCCGTGCAGTCCAATGATGTGGTTCAGGGCGATGCCCAGGGCGACATCCAGGGTGACGAGCAGGGCGACGAGCAGGCACCCGCCGGCGACGATATCGCGTCCAGCGGCGCTTCCAGCGCCAAGCGCTACAACCTGGTTGGCCGCATCTTCTCGATGCGCAAGCACGACTCCAAGGGCACGCCGTTCGTGACCTTCCGGCTGCGCACCCGCTCCGGCGTGCAGAGCTGCTCGGCCAGCGGCAAGGCTGCCGAGGCGGCCCTGGCCCTGCGCGGCAAGAAGCAGGACGCGAGGCTGTTCGGCATCTACGAGCCGCGGCAGTTCAAGAAGACCGACGGCGAGACGGTGAAGTACGACCGCTTCGTGGTCTTCAGCGCCAAGCTGCAGGAGACCAAGGAGGAGGCGAAGGCCGCGGCCTGATCTCGCGTCCTCCACTCGCCCAGGCCGGCCCGGCTGCCTCGAAATCCGAGGCGGCTGCGCCGGCTCCGGCCGAATAAGCCAAATCCGCACCGCAGAGGAAAGGACTTCCCCATGAAGAAGCTGATCACCGCCCTGCTCGCGATCGCCATCATCACCAGTGTCGCCACCCCTGCCCGGGCGTGGGGCGTCAAGGAGACCGTCGGTACCCTGCTCGGCGCTGTCGGCGGTGCCGCGCTCGGCTCGCAGATCGGCAAGGGCACCGGCCAGCTGGCCGCCGTCGCCGGCGGCACCCTGCTGGGCGCATTCCTCGGCCGTGAGGTCGGCGTCAGCCTCGACCGGGCTGATCAGATGTACCTCCAGAGCGCCGTAAGCCAGGCACAGGTCGCCCCTCTCGGCCAGAGGATCTCCTGGAACAACCCGCAGAGCGGCAACCGCGGCTACGTGACGCCGGTCCGTGACGGGTATGCGCAGTCTGGCTCCTACTGCCGCGAGTACCAGAACACGATCATCGTCGGCGGGAAGACGCAGCAGGCCTACGGCCAGGCCTGCCGCCAGCCGGACGGCTCCTGGCAGATCGTCTCCCGGTAAGTTCGACCCCGGCAACACGAGGCACCAATGGATCCGCAGTACCTCATTGAAAACGGCATCCTCTATTTCGTCGATAGCCACGGCGATCGACGGGCCATGCCGGAGAACGCAGTCGCCATCTTCTTCGATGCCGAGGACGGCACGCTGCTGAAGCATGGAACGCCCTCTGCGGTCACCACGTATTCCGAGACGGTTCGCGCCGCTTTCGCCAAGGTCTTCGATGCCTCGCTTCTCACGCTGATGACCTTCGCCGCGGCAAACATCAATCAGGCCGTCGTCGAGGAGATCAACAAGTGCCTGTCGATCTCCGGCTACGCCAAGCGGCTTGAAGGCGCTTTGCGCCAGTTCGCAGCCTGAAGCTCGCGCCGGCGTCGGCGTATCCATATCTCGGGTGCCGAACTCCTCTTCGTATTTCCCGTCAAACGCTGAAGAAGCGAGGGAAAGCGTCGCCGAACCCCTCCACAAGTGAAGGGGTTCGGACGAACGCCAGAATGAGAACCGAAGAGAGGTAGACCGATCATGAGTGTCAACGTCACTGTTCTCGCCGTCGGTCCGTTCAAGCGCGACCTCGCTGAGGCCGGCCACTATGAGTTCGACGCCAACGTATACGCCGGCGTCCCCGAAGGCGCGCCGATCGCTACCGAGTTCGGCTACTGCCGTACTTCCTCCACCAGCAACGCCCTCGCCGGCGCCCTGAACGCTGAGCTGGGGCGTCCGGAGACCTATCTGCTGGACAACTCGGCGATCCTCGCGTTGGAGCCGTTCGACCTGTCCGACGACGCGATCGTCGGAGGCCTCGAAGACCATCCCGACGAATTCCTCGAGCGCATCCAGGCCCTCGCGCGCAGCAACTACCAGCTGTTCGTCCGCGCCGGCTGACGCGACCCACCGATCTCACCGAACGAAGAAGCGAGCGAAAGCGTCGCCAAACCCCTCCACGAGGTGAAGGGGTTCGGACGAACGCCCACGAGAGAGAAGGAAAACGAAGATGGCTCAGACCCAGACCGCCACCGGCCTCGCGACCCGCTACAACATCGTCGGCGCCATCACCGGCCTGCGCGTCTTCAAGGACGACGAGGGCAAGGTGAAGAACGCGTCGTTCAAGATCGCGCGCGCGGGCAAGCGCGCCGTCAGTGCGATCGCGTTCGCCGAGAAGGCCGAGGCGCTGATCGGCCAGTTCAACGACGGTGACACCGCGAAGCTCTTCGGCTTCTTCAAGCCGCACACCTTCAAGGCCACCGACGGCCAGCAGGTCACCTACAACCGCTTCCAGCTGCTGTGGTCGGGAGTGCCGACCGAGAAGGATGCTCCGACCGCCGACCAGGGCGTCGCGGACCAGGTCCCGGGCAGCGAGAGCGCGGTCACCGGCGCCGCGGGCGAGACGAGCGAGGTCAAGGCAAGCGAGGGCGAGGAGAACCCGTTCGGCGAATTCGCCGGCTGAACCTTCGCAGCACGAACGCACCACCCCGTCACCAAGGCGGGGTGGTGTCGATCTAAACCGCACGAGAGGATTGATCGGTGAGCAACGAAAAGTCCGTATTCGCGATTTACGACGTCGCCGCTCTCGAGGGGCAGCGTCTCGTCGTCCCGCACCGGATCTTCAGCCACCGCCGGCACGCGACTTGCTACATCGACGGCAAGACTGGCGGCCCTGGCGAGCTCGGTGCGTGGAAGCCGAACGACACTAGCTGGACGTACCACCAGCTGCCGCTCTACGACAGTGTGGAGAGCGCCATAGCCGACGAATTCGACGTCGTGCGCAGCCGGGCGCTCGCCAAGCTAGATCCTCATGAGCGGCGGGCGCTCGGGATCTACTGATCCGTATTCGCGGGCGATTTTCGAACGCAATGAACGAAGGAAAAGCGTCGCCGAACCCCTCCACGTTGTGAAGGGGTTCGGACGAACGCCCAGATGAGAGAGAAGGACGACGAACATGGCTCAGACCCAGACCGCCACCGGCCTCGCGACCCGCTACAACATGATCGGTGTCATCGCCGCCCTGCGCGTCTTCAAGGACGACGAGAGCGGCGCGATCAAGAGCGCCTCGTTCAAGCTGATCCGCGAGGGCAAGAAGCCGCAGCACTGCATCGCGTTCGCCGAGAAGGCCGCGGCCCTCACCGAGCAGTTCAAGGACGGAGACACCGCCAAGCTCTTCGGCTTCTTCAGGCCGCACAGCTTCAAGGCCACCGACGGTGAGCAGGTCACCTACAACCGCTTCCAGCTGCTGTGGTCGGGCGCGCCGACCGCCCGCGACAACCCGGCGGGCGAGCCGAGCGAGCCGGCCGCCGACCAGGCCAATGAGCCGGCGCTGGCCGAGGATCCGATCGGGGTGGACGCGGCGGCCGCCGACCAGGGTGAGGAGAACCCGTTCGGCGAGTTCGCCAGCTGAGCTGAGCAGGGCCTGAAAGGCAGAGGAAAGGCCCCACCGAGCCCCTCACGATGTGAAGGGGCTCGGACGGAGCCCAGGACAATATCGAGAGACGAGGAAGATCGACATGACGACCCAGACCGCGACCGCCACCAAGACCGCCGAGAAGACCCGCTACAACATCTCCGGCGTGCTGGAGAACGTGGTGAACCGCACCGACAAGCACGGCAAGCCCTACGTGACCTTCCGCCTGAAGCGCGAGGGCAAGCGCGCGGTGAGCGGCGTCGCCTTCGCCGATCGCGCCACCACGCTGACCTCGAACTACGCCGAGGGCGACCACGTGAACCTGTACGGCGTCTTCGAGCCGCGCGAGTTCACCGGCACCGATGGTGCGCAGGTGACCTACAACCGCTTCACCGTCCTCTCGGTGAAGGTCCCGCAGCCGGCCAACGACGCGCAGCCGTCCGACGAGGCCGGCGACACGGCCGCCGCCGCGTAACCGCCAGCCAATCTCGGCATACCGGTCGATGAGGAGCCCTCCCGGCGCGCGAAAGCGCAGCCGGGAGGGCTCTTCTCGTGCCGAGCACGATCAGGAAACCGCCGAAGAGGGCCTGAGTATGAGTACATCCGTGCGCAAGATGGCCATAGCACTCTCCGGCGAGCAGAATCACCGCTGCGCCACTTGCTCCGTCGAGATGCAGCTGACGTCGGGAAGCTTCGACACCGCGGCTGTCGCCAAGATCGATCCTGGCGAAGAGCGATGCTGGCAGAATCTGGTAGCGCTTTGCCGGGCGTGCGTGGCAGCCAGGCAGAACCTCCATCTCGTCGAATTCTTCGATCTGGTCTGCCGGCAAGGCCGGCCGGCGGCGGTCAAGAAGGCGATCCGACAGAGCGGCCGGACTCGCAGCGGCAACGAGGTCCTGGCCCGGGCCATGGCCCGGGTTGAGGCTGATCTTTCCTCCCTGGGGATCAAATACCCCTACAGTGGGGAGATCTTCGGCGGCTCGGACCTCCCTCCCGAGGCCGAGGACGCATTCGTCGAAAAACTCGTAGCTCGCGCCGTCAAGAAACACCACGCCGGCACACCCCGAAAATCACGCCGCTGGCGCTCTATCGGCAAGGGCAGGAATAACGACCGACTGCAGCGCCACCGGCTCGGCGAGGCTCAGAACCATCGATGCTGCTATTGCTCGGAGCTCGTCCGGTACGATATTCCCCGACATCCGGACTATGCGACGTTCGAGCACGTCATAGAGCGCAAGCACAACGGACCGGCATTCAGTTTCGACAACCTGGTCATCGCCTGCTCGCTCTGCAACAACGAGCGCGAGCATCTGGGGTTGTCCGCAAACGGCTACTGGAGATACGTGCAGCAGCACGGACGCCGCAGCCAGAGAGAGCCGAAGCGATACGCCTGGCTCGTGCGGCGCGCCATGTTTCGCGAAGACGGGTCCGAATAGGCTTCCCACTCGCCAAAGCAAACCTCGGGTCCGGCGGCGCAGAAGGAAATCCGGCCGATCCAGCCATCCATCGCAGATGCGATGGCCGGCTCGGCCGCAGGCAGGAGAGCAAGATGGCAGTTCAGACGCACTACGAGGGCTTTCGAACCCTTCAGACCGACGTCGGGTCGATGCGGGCCTGCAGGATGCGTATCCAAGAGCTGCGCGATGCGCTTCCTGCGGCCGTCGGTGCGGATGCGGTCAGCGCCATCCTGCTCGAGCTCGCCCTCGCTGGCGAAGAGCTCGACGCCCGCCGGCGCTATCTCGACGGTGATGAGAGATTTCACAACCAGCTTCACGGCGACGCTCTCGAGGCGGCCTGACGGCCGAAATCGAGCGCGGCCGCAGCAGGCTCTCACCCGAACAGTGAGGACGTCATCCCAATGACGCACGAAATCATATTCATCCACCCCGCCCAGCCGGAGACCGATCGGGAGCTTTTCTTCGGCCCCCTCGATGGGACAGAGACCTTCGTGGAGATCGGCGATGGCTGGATCATGGCCGAAATCATGGTCGCGGCCGGCAAGTTCCCGTCCAAGGGCCAGGCCCGCAAGAACGGCTGGGACAAGGGAATCCCGGCGGGCTACAACAAGCTGACCGTCGGCAAGAACCGGAACCGGACCGATATCCTCATCCTGAACCGCTTCGAAGACTGAACGCACCGACCGTCAATGCGCCCGGCGAGGACACTTTGATGCACGAGGAATCCAATACCAACGGCATCCAGCTCGGTGGCGAGTTCATCAAGAACAACCCGCTGGCGGTGCGCATGATGGAGTGGGTGTCTGGTGGAGATGCCGTATCCGTGCAGATGTTCCTCGACCTGTCTTGCCATCCCCATCGTGGATCCACTCGCGAGTTCGATGCTCCCAGCGTGATCAATCACGCAATGGCGCGCGAGGCGTTCATGATCTACTTCGGATTTGCGATGATCGTATCCGAGACAATCGACGAACTTCTTCCATATGGCCCATTCCTGGAGGTGGGAGCCGGGAGCGGATACCTGTCGCGGCTCCTTGCCAATCGCGGTGCTGACGTGATTGCAACCGACATAATCGACCAGCAGCACTACGGCTTCACCCACGGCCGATGGTTCGACATCGTCAAGATGGACGCGGCGGACGCCGCGGCGCGACACCCTGATCGAACCGTGCTCATGAGCTGGCCCTGCATGGGCGAGGACTGGAGCGCCCAGGTCCTGGACGCCATTGTTCCCGGGCAGAAGGTGCTTCACATCGGAGAAGGACGGGGCGGCTGCACCGGGTGCGCCAGGCTATACGACCTGCTCGGTACCTGCTTCGAGCGCGTTGAAGGAATATCACTCCCACGGTTCTACGGCATGCATGACGCGGCCGCCATCTACCGCCGCCGCTGATCCCCCTCACGCGTAGCGAAGACCAAACCGCTCGGGGCGCGCGCTCTTCACGAGCGCGCCCCGGCGCGGGCTACAAGACAAGGGAGAATCGAGATGCCAGCCGCCACCGGTTTCGACATTTCCAATGACCTGGCCCTGTGGTCCCGCTCCGGCCGGGATCTCGCCGAGCTTCGCGACACCTATCTCTACCAGGCGACCGGGTATCGCGTCCGGCGCGACGGCATGGGCTGCCTCCGCGTGTTCTGGCGGGGGATCGTCCTCGAGAACAAGTTCTCGACGATGACCGCGGCCAAGAAGGTCATTCGGACGCTCAAGGCCGGCTATCGGGCTCGCGCCGCACTCGTGCCGGCCTGAACCCAAGGCCGATCGCCCAACTCAGCAGGCCGCGCCACCGCAGGAGGAATCGCGTCGTGAAAGCGTACGGACGGGATAACTACCATCACGAGGATCTCAACAGCACGAAGACCGGGGCTGAGCCTGGCAACAACAAGTCCGCCACCCGGCGCATCGCCAAGAAGAAGCGCCGGCGGGCCGACAAGGACGGCCTTCGTCGTGATGCCCAGAAGGGCAATGTCTGACCGCTGCGGGAACGCTTCAGCTCCCTGATCGGCGCCATTCGCTGCGGCTCGCCACTTGCTACACGCAGCCCGTTGTCGGCGGGCAACGCCTGGAGCTTCATATGCACAAGATCAACGACCCTGCCTCCCCCACCTACTGGCTCGACCGCCGACGCGCCTTCGCCGCCATCCGCAGGATCGAGCAAGCCCTCCTGGACGCGGCCCGGGCACCCTCCTATGTGCGCGGCTCATGGATCCAGGAAGACGACTACGAGGTCGTCGAAAACACCGCCCCCTTCGATCACCTCTGCGAGCTGCAGTCCTCGGCCGCTTCCGATCCGGTGGTCGTTTCGATCCTCATGGCACAGAGCCGCCTCTCCCTCCTCGACTTGGCCGCCTCGTAGCAGCCGCGCAGTTTCTCGAGCTGCTCACGAGTCGATCCTGACGTCGCGATCGCCCGACGAGATCCAGAACGAACCGAAGAGCGCCCGTCACTGAGGCCTGCCGTCCGTCCGTTCTGTGAACGGACGGCAGGCCAGCGTGTAAATACAAAGAGGTGAAGATGACGGGTCATCGGAACATCCGGACCATCCAAGGGCGCATCTTCGACATGAGCGGCGCGATCGCAAACGGGTGCGACCGCCAGCTGGTGCTGCGGCTTCGCGAGAACGGCAGAGCCGGACATATCAACGCGATCATCGCGCCGGACGAGGTGCGGCAGTTCGAGGATGCGATCGGGACCCGGCTCAGCGCCGTCGGCGGAATGCTGACGGAAAAAGACACCCACGTCGATGCCAGCCTCTCCGGCTACTGGAAGCCAAGGTTCTGGACGAACCAGCGCGGCGAGCGCCTGAAGGCCTTCGAGTTCATCGTTTCCGAGTGGACCCTCGGTGACGCCATTCCCGCCCAGTGAACCAATATTGAGAACACCGCAGCTCGACGCGTGGCGCCGGCGGCGCCACGCCACCGACATCCCTCAGCAGGTGCTGCCATGAGCACGGACAACTGCACCCCCACCGCCAGTCCCCGCGGTTACCACGCCCGGACGATCCGCCGCGGTGTATTCGGCGAAGCCTCGAAAATCCGCGAGGAGGCCGAGGAGTTCATCGACGCCGTCGAGCAGGGCGTAGCGATCATGGCCCTCGTCGAGCTTTCGGACCTCTACGGGGCGATCGAGGGGTACCTCGATCGCCACCACGGCATGTCGATGGACGATCTCAGGAAAATGAGCAATGTCACCAAACGCGCCTTTCTTGATGGCACCAGGCTGCCCCGCGCCGATTAACTGGAACCACCTCCAGGCAGCAGTTGCGCACTTCACCGGCCTCGGGTTTACCTACGTCGAAGCACCCTGGTTCGTGCAGCCCCAGGTCAGCGCGATCACGTGCAATCGCCGCCAGGGGATCATCTCAACAGACCTCGGGGACCTAATCGGATCCTCTGAGCAGTCCTTCATCCAGATGCACGCAGCCGGTATCCTGCCGGCCGGGCGATACGTCGCCTTGACCCCGTGCTTCCGCAATGAACATGAGATCGACCTGCTGCATTCCCGCTGGTTCATGAAGGCCGAGCTCTTCATCAACGACAGCCCGGAGGATCCCCTGCTCCAGGAGATCGTCTCCGCCTGTCGGGAGCACTTCGACCTCCTGGCAGGACGCCCAGGAATAACCCGGGTGGTCGTGACGCATGAAGGTTTCGACCTCACCGTGAACGACATCGAGGTTGGATCCTACGGCCTGCGCCGGCACGGCTCTCTGCACTGGCTATACGCTACTGCGCTCGCCGAGCCCCGGTTCTCGATCGCCCTCGGCTCCTGATGCAATCCACGCCCTATCGCTTGTTTCTCGACGACCTTAGGGATCCTCCGGATGCCACATGGGTGGTCGCCCGGAGCTTCGAAGAGGCGGTCAATATCATCGCAATCAGTGGATGCCCGGAGTTCATTTCGTTCGACCACGACCTTGGGCCTGGCCGGACCGGATACGACCTCGCTCACTGGCTCGTCCAGCAGGATCTCGACCGCAAAATTCTCCAGCCAGGGTTCCACTTCCAGGTTCACTCGGCAAACCCGGTGGGCGCCAGGAACATCACCTGCCTACTCGATCGCTACCTGACCTTCCGTCGGGATCCTTAAACGCAACAGGCCCGGCGGAGGAACCGCCGGGCCCTGCCCTGATGTCTGAGCGCGCTTAACGCCGAGGAAGCACGTAGCGGTCCTTTACCTCCTGCCACTCAAACTCGCTCCAGGTGTCCAGCCGGACGATGTATGGCAGCCCGATGTCATCAATTCTCGCCTGCATGGCCTGAACCGCGGCCGCAGGGTCCTTGATTCCGGCGATCGTAGTCTCGTCCTCGATCACGAGGTGAATGACCCCCTGAGTACGCAGCCCCTTGCTCGAGGCCCAGTCAGCCAGGATGCGGAGATTTCGGTCCTTCGCGCGCACCGCCTTGCGACCGCTGCCGCCCACACCACGAAACACCAACCGATCCTCGAACTCATCATCAGCGGCGGTTGGATCGAGCGTCCAATCGCCAGCAGGAAGGGCCACGAAGATCACCCCGACGACGCCCGCCACCATAGCGGCGAGCTTCTCCCTGACGCGGATCCGCAGATCCCCGATGATCGCATCCACAAGGCCGAATTCCTGCCCACCGTCAGACTGGCGACTGACCACCTGGATGCTCCGGTAAAGTTCCACCCCCGACGCCTTGGCAAGCTCCTTGTACGCATCCGCTGCAGGCGCAGCACGACGCCACGTTTCTTCGTACGACAGGTCAGCGTAGGTGCTCCCACTCCCCTGCAGCTCCTTCTCACCCGCAACCTCTTCGGCCGCGAGAAGGTGACGAACCGCGGGATCGTCCTCGCCCTGCTCGATCGCTTCGAAGACCCGGCTGGCCCTGGCATCCAACCAGGCCGCATGCTCTGATTCCCCAAGCTCCACCGTTACCCCGAGAACATCGTTCGGCGACATTGATGCTTTGATCTTCACCACCGCGCCGGCCCGCTCGGCCAGGTACGATCTGCGCTTCTCGACGCTGTCGAACTCCTCCCCGAGCTTCTCTCCGAAGTGACTCCAGCCCATGATCCGGGCCTGATAACCGACCAGGTCATCGAGAGCCGAGACGAGATCCGCTCGAACCTCCTCGAAGCCGACCACAGCGTCATCTTCCACGGCTGCATCGACGACCTTCGGTGGTGTCGGCACCGAGGTTATGTCCGCCGCATTCTTCTCATCCGTCTCGGATTCCTTTTTAGCCGAATCGCGCTCGGACTCACTCGACATCGGCGCCGGCTGATCATTGATCAAGGATTGAAGCAGGCTGTCCACGTCGGCTCCGGATTCTCTCACTCGCCCTTGCTCCATGCGACCGTCAGCGACAGGAACCACATCCACTGCGGCTCGAACCGGGCCACCCAAACCAACCAAGGCCGGCCCACCAATGTCGTCGATGATGTCCAGGAGACCACCATCCTCCGGATCCTCGTCATCTTCCCCGTCACCACCCTCCGCGACCGACTCAGCCTCCCTCGCCACATGCTCGATCGCCGCCGAGGCCGCATCGCTGCGCTGGCGCTCTATGCCTCCGATAATCGAGAACGGGTCGTCACCATCGAGATCGTCGGCGCCATCGTCGTCGCCCGTTGGGTGATCATCTGAGACCTCCTTCCCAACCATGAGATCGGCATCCGCACCGTTCTCCACGAGCTCAGCAAGGCTCGGCGGATCGATCGGCTCAGCGACCTCCAGAACTTCCCTCGACGGTACGGCATTTCCGTCGAACAAGGCGGCGGCGGCATCGAGGGCACTGAGAGCCGACAGCCCCCTCATGCTGTAACTCTCGGTCATCATCTGCCGGCGCCGGTGGTTCATCTCGCCATGCAGGCGCGCAGCCTGATCAAACATCCTGGGAGGACGCTGACGTGGCCCGGCACTTCCCCAAACCCCATACCAGACGATCACCTCGTTGCAGATCTCGACGTCGCGATCGCTGTCCGCTCCCGTCCGAACAGTGCTGTCCATTGTCGGCATCACCCTGCCCCCACCCGCCACATCTCGCCCGAAACGACGGGCCACAACCGCGGTCACCAGTCGCGCCAGTCGGGCCGCCTTCTCCTTCGCTCGCGCGTTCTCCAGCAGGCGCGTAGCCAACAGGACAAACCTCCTGGTCAGCCACCAAACTCCTCCCAAGACGACGAGCAGCGCCGCACTGAACCTCGACCAGCGCGCCCGCCCCACCGGCTGATCCTCGGCCGAAATACCGACCTCGAACTCCACTTCATCCACTGGCTCCTCGACCCTCCGAGAAGCTTCGGACTTCACGCCGCGGCCCAACTTCCGGGTATCGACCCTGATCGCCTTCACCTCCGCCGCGCCACGCGCCTGAACAGCGAGCACCAGACAGAGAATTCCCACAATCGGGAACGCCGCGGACAATATGACGGTGCTCAAAAGGAGACCGGTGAAGCTGGCGGGGTCATCCATTATATTCAGGATCAAGTTGCTCCACTGCTCGACTGCCAGGATATCCATCCCCCAGTCGGACAGTTGCTTCAGCATGAAGGCCGCAGCACCAAAGCACAGAGCTGCCAGTACGAGCCTCAATACCATTTCAAGCTCCGTTCCTTAGGTCGCGGCCGATGCCTTCAGCGGCACTCCAACGCGTGGAAATACCCACCCGCCAGCAATCCCGCTTACTGGGTATCCAGGTCCTGAGTCGCCTCGATCGCAGCGATGTCCAGCGAGTCCGAACCGTCGGCCTCGGTCGCCAGGGATGGCTCCACCAAGCCGGAGTTCGCCTCGATCAGCTGCACCGCAGCGTCAGCCGGTCCCTGCAGCAGCGTCGCGCCGGGCTCCAGGTGCTTGACGAGCAGATCGTCCAGATCGACGGCAAAGCTCTCCCGACTGAATTTCATAGCAGGCACATCCTGCACCCTGTCGCGCAGGAACTGATCGATCCGCTCACACATCAGATCCCGCAGCTTGTTCCGCGTCGGAGCAATCAACTGCTCCTCCAGCTTCGCCGCGCGCTCAAGCTGACGCTCGGCCGCCTGCCGCAGCCGCATCGCCTCAGAAAGCTTGCCCTTCGGGGTGGTCTTGGCCATGACGTAATTCTTCCTTTTTTCGATCAGGTGGTTGGCTTGACGGCTTCGAGCTCGTCTACTGTCAGAACGCCGTCGTCTACGTAATCAAGGTCGATGTGACCGTCCAAGGACGCTATCGACTTCTCGGCTGCAGGCTTACTCGGTTCCCCCGAATAGCTCCCACTCCGTACCTTCCCATATAGTTCCTCGAATTCTCGAACCAGCTCTTCGCCTGGCTTCGACGAATCCACGCGATCGAAAACATCTACGCCTAGGTCGAGCAGCTTGTGGGCGACGTCCTTCGCCTTCCGCCGTAGTCGATCCTGTTCACATTTTTCGGCAACCGTGACCTCGGCCTCGACGCGCTCGAGCTGCCGATCGAAGTCGATCATGCGCTCCTGAAATCGGTCCCTCAGAAGTCGCTGCTTCTTCAGAATCTCCCCCCTTCTCTGATCCAGCTCCTCGATGCGCTTCGCCGGCAACCGCCTACCCCATGGGTACTCGTAACGCCAATCGACGTCGCTCTCGTTGTCAGACATGAATTGCTGCCTTCCTGGATATATCCGCAGAAGGATCCCCAGATCCCGGCGCAGTACGCCCCGCATACTCCGTCCAATTAGCAGATAGAGCTATCCACCGTTTCCGTCTAAGGGGAAGGAAGGAATTTTTGTATTACCGGATTTTCAGGGATTAAGGCGCAATACCGCAAATTTTTAGATGGAGGTCTTGTTATGGACGATTTTTCATTCAATCTTTTACCTGGGTGCAACCCCCTTGCCCGTAATGGGAGGGGCAGAGACCGATGATTGGGTTCACGTCATGCTGAAGAAGCAGCTTGATCGGCTATCGACCCTGAGCGCTGCCGTCGAGCGCTCGGTCACCGCCGCTGCCGCGTCTCCGTCGCTTTCGCGCTCACTTGGCAAGACCGGCCGCTTTTCGAGGCGGCCGAACTACCAGAACTGGACGATCAACGGTACCCGGCCGCAGTCCGATCGCGGCGTCACATTCCACTTCAAGCACAGCTTCGTAACCAAGGGGCGGCATCAGTCGAGCAGCTACTCCGACGAGACCAGCGCCGCCGCCCATCAGTCCTACATCGAGCGCAATGGCGCGGTCGAAACCACGAACCTGCCCCTGCCCGAAACAGATGACCCACACCTCGATGCCGCCACTGAGCTTATGGATCGCTCGCTTCATGTTCCGGGCGACGAACGCCCAATCAGCTTCGGCACGATCGGTCACACCAAGTCTGAGCGTGTTGAGTTTTGGCGAAAGGTTGAAAGAATCGAGGGTCGGCGCGGGCGCGTTCAGCACCGAATCATCGCAGAGCTCCCTTATGAGATGGATGCCGGATCCCGCGAGTTGGTCGCGAGGGACTTCACCAAGATATTCGAGGATATGGGACTACCGTTCTGGTGCACCCTGCACGCTCCGAGCGGTCACAACGACGCCAGGAACTATCACCTGCACATGGCCTACTACGATCGGCCAGCCAGGCGAGGTCCGGACGGTATCTGGGACTTCGAGATCGTTTCCACGGTCCGTTATGCGAATGGGCAGACTGCGACGAAGAGACCGCACAAGCAGAACAAGGACCGTACCGTTCAAAGCAAGGCCTGGGTGAAAACGCTCCGCCGGCGGTTCTCTGATGTAGCGAACTATCACTTGGCCCTGACCGGAACACCGAAGCGCTACGACCCACGCTCATACCGTGAGAGCGGGGTTGAGAAATCGCCGACGATTCACCTCGGCACCAAGGCCTCGGTGACCGAAGTATTTGGGCTCGACACACGCCCGGGGGTCGAAAACACACGGCGTGAGCTCAGCTTCCGGCTGGCCTCAGGAGAGAGGAACTTCAGGGATCGCATCCGACACGTCTTGCACATCATCAAGCGCCTGGAGCCGGTCCAATCCGACAGCGACGAGATCGTCGCACTCAAGAGATCTGCCCACCAAAAGGCTCAATTGCACCTCGGGCTATCCCGCGAGGGGGTCGAGGTATGGCAGAAAAAAGAAGTGCACGAGATCGGCCTCGAGGCTGTCACCAAGCGGCTCGGAAGGCGCCGGGCGTTTCTCGACAACGAGACCAACAGGTTGTTTGGAACACCACCAGCCGGCCGGGAAGATGAGGCATGGAACCTGGGCGCCGCTCTTCACAACGAAGCCCTTCTGATCGACGAGGCCGGGCACGACCTGCGCCCCTTTGTCGACGCATGTGAGCGGGTCGTGTCGGCTCAAACGCGCCGGCTTACCGGGATCGACAACGAGCAGCTGAGCCTGCTGTCGGACATCTTTGAAATCGAGCGCAGCGTCATCTCGCTATCGGCCGGGATGGATCCAACCGAGCAAACTGCGCTGATCACCCAAACCCAACATTCCTATGAGCTCGCGTTCGGGGTTAGCGCACACAAAGACCAGGCCGGATCACCGGCACACGCACCCAGTGCCGCAACCATAAGCGCTCGCGATCAGGACAGTGCCTCGTCACCCGCTGCCTCCGATCGACCGCAAGCTCACACTTCGGACGGCTCCGGAACAGCCGAGCGTACGCCTACAGATCAGCCGGTCTCGGTCGCATCCAAAGGCCGGATTCGGGATCATCAAGCGATCAAAAATCGCCGCGGACCAGCTTCAGAGGCCGATCCGGAAATGGAAGCCATCAGGGCAATGCTTGGAGACCACCACATCGAGCGCCGTGGCACCCAGGTATTTCCGGACGCCATCGCATTTCCGGTCGATCCATCACCGGAAGCGATCCGCAAGTTCGAGAACGAGATCGCCGGTCTCACGAATGCACAGCTGCGCGCACGGACGCTTGCGACACGCGATGCAACAGACCTCTCCACCGATCCCGAGCTGAAGGCCCAGTACCGCACGTCTTACGTAATCATGCGCGACATTGCCGAACGTCGCGGCCTCGATCTGGCGACCGGGATACACGATTCCAGGCGTGCTCTCGATCCACAGATGGCCATCCAGCACCTGGATAGCGAGCAGCAACCAGCCACCTACCAGGACGAACGCGATCGGGTCAGGTAACGATCAAGCCATGCCCTGCGCGCCGCCGGCGACGCGAACTTTTTTGCAAGCCGAGCCGCTTTTCGCTTGATCGGAAGGTGCACCGTACCTAAAGATTGATTCATCACGAATACCGGTCCGGACCTGCCTCTCTCCTCCTCCTGGCTCTGGACTCATTCGGCTCAAAGGACGCCCCGCGAGTACCCTCTCGCGGGGCGTTCTTCGTTTCCGGCCCAGGCACGCAGTCAGCACTACAGGCCTTCCGATCGCTAGCCCAAGCGTCTGGATTGCCGCCGAAACCCTCGCCGGAGCGACCAGAGCGAGCGGCACGCCCGCATCCCCATGATCTCGCAATCCTCCACAAGCCAGTTCTCCTAGTCGAATACGTCGATGTAGGTCAGGGGATCCGCCCAAGCGCCATGCCGATGCGGCCCAGTGCGGGAGACGGTACATATCGTTCCCAGTCAAGATCCTCTGATAGCCTATTTACCGAACACGCTCTTCCCGGCCCTGCTCGAGTTGAAGGCATCCGGGCTCCTCTATCGGGGCCTGTATTGGCCGCTTCTGAACTTTCCCATCCTCACAAAAATACTTTTCCGCGAGTTCGCCCAGAGACCCTAACAATTCCAGTTTTCAAGACTTTGGTGGCGATCGAATCGAACCTAAATCCCCTCCTGTCGAACCCCCACCACGAACCCGGCCGCGGGCTTAAACGGTGGCAATCCAACCGTATTCAAGCGGGAGATTTTTGGCGTGCGGATCCGCTCTACCCCAAACAAGCCTGTGCGGATCGAACTTGCCGATCTCGAAATGCTCATGGGCTATCTGGGAGATGAGGAGCTCGGCGTGGCAATCCGCTTGGTCGCACATCAGATGCGCTCCGGCGAGCCCATCCCGATGAACATCGCGCATACCAGGATCGGGATTGCCGAGCGTCGGATGCGGAGGATCGCTGGCTCCCTGCGGTCGGTCTTCGACACCACAGACGACTGCTGGAGCTTTGCTCCCGTCGCCAAGCGGGTGGTCGCGCGGCGCTCCACCACCATGGTCAGGCGGGAGGCCGCGAAGTCACGTTGGACATCCACTGTGACCGACGACAATGGCGATGATGCGATCGAAATCAATGCGGCTCATGAGACGCCGCCCGACGCCGCACCGATCGTCGCTCCCTCCCATCTGCAATCCAGCGAGGACAACCAAACCGACATCGCTTCGAGCGACGAGCCGGAGCCGGCTCCGACCGCGGGGGCAGTCTCGACTGGGCTGGCGTCGAGGGCAATCGCGTTCGACGGATCAGTTCAACAGCCCGGAACGCCGGAGGCGCCGCACGCGCCGACGGCCCCTTACCGGTCCGGGACACCGAGCCCAACTGGAGATCCGTCGGAGAGCGGCACCCCGACCCTCTTTGCCTTGCCTGAAATCGAAAAGCCGGCCCCCGCACCCACGAAGCCCGCAGTCCGTAAATCGGGTAGCGATGGCGCCCCGATGAAGTCCCTCAAAAGCAACATCTACGACATGGGCATTCAGATGTTGACCGCGTCCGGGAAGTCGGAGTCCTCCGCCCGGGCCTGCATCGCGCGCCTGCTCAAGGACCACGACATGGGCTACGTGGCGACCGCCATCAGCGAAACCTGGGAGCGCCGGGAGAACATCGTGGATCCCTTCTCCTGGATCCGCGGGCTTCTCAAGAAGTACCCGACCAGATCCGAGGAGAAGGCCGCGCGGAGCACGGCTGGCGGCCGGATCGCAGCGCCCTCGAAGCGAACTGCCCATCCTCTGGCAACACCAGAGACCCTTGGGATCAGCGCCGGCATGGCGCAGACCATCGCCGCCAACCGTGCTCGGCGGCGGACCTTCGATTACCAGGACGCGCCCTGACGCGTCTGCCTAAAGCAGAAATTCCTCCGACAGAGAGCCCGTCATGCATTCGAACCGCAAGATCGCATCGTTTCCGAAGGCCCCTGATCGCCCGATGCCCGCGCTGGTCGACCTGCAGCTCGAGGCGCAGGTCGTCGGCGCAGTTCTTTACGACAACCTCATGATCAAGGAAGCCCTGTTTCTCGAGCCGAACGACTTCAGCGAACCCGTTCACGCCGAGCTGTGGGACATGATCAGCAAGCTCCAGATGAACGGGCAGGCGGCGACGCCGGCGACCATTGCTCTCCATCTCGGCGATCGCCTCGACGTCATCGGCGGGCGGGATTTCCTGAGCGGGTTGACCACCCTCGGGGAGATGATCGCGCCGGCACTCAAGGATGCCGCGAATCGCGTTCGTGAGCTCGCTCAATGGCGTCGCCTCTCGCATCTTGGATCGACCATCCAGGACATGATCGGCAAGCAGAACGTATCCCCCGACGAGGCATTCTCGGCCCTGTTGCGGGAGGCCGAAACGGCAATCCAGTCCGGAAAGCACACCGCTCGCCCGAAGAGCGAGGTCGCCAGGACGGCGCTGAGTGAGGCACGCCAGCAGCATCGGTTCTACCCGACCGGCATCGACCAGCTAGACTTCCTGATGCACGGCGGCCTGATCAAGCGCCGCATGTACGGGATCGGCGGGCACCTCGGCCGCGGTAAGACCATCCTGATCGGCACCATCTCCGAGAACCTCAATGCTCGGAAGGTTCCGCATCTGATCATCAGCTTCGAGACGCCCCCCGAGGACGTCGAGATTCGCAACTGCGCGCGGCAGCTCGACCTCAACGCAGCACAGATTTTCGACCAGGCCGACCCACTGCATGCCCGCTTCGTGCACAACGCCGACGCCTACATCGCACAGATGGAGGACTACACCTATTACGAATACATGCCCGGCGCCACGCTCGACGACGTGCACCGCGCCATCATCCGCGCTTCCCACCGGTACGGTATCGAGGGCGTCATCATCGACTACTGGCAGCTGATCGAGGGCCAAGAACGCGGCGAGGGCCCGAAGGACCACCTGCGCAAGGTCGCAAATCGTCTTGCCGCCCTGTTCCGACGCGAGAACCTCTGGGGATTGGTTGCCGCCCAAACCGACGAGAACGGTCGTCTCGAGATCTCGGAATGGCTGAAGGTTGCTGCGTCCCTGTACGTTCGCCTGCAGCGCGACGAAAACGACGACGTCGCCTTCTTCGTCACCGAGAAGAGCAACTACACGCGGTACGCGGACGGCGGAAGTCACCACGTACCCAGTATGATCTTTGACCCGGCCGGACCGCATTTCCGCAATCCGGAAGCTCAGGACTATACCATGCTCCAGAAGGACGCAGAGAAGGGCGGCGACCTCGATATCTGATCCCCATCCGTATCTTGCTCTCAGCAGGCCGACTTATACCGAAACCGCCACTACCCCGCGCCTGCTTCGCCGTCGTAATCGGGCGTGTTTTCGGTATATTTTCCCTGAATTCGCCCGCCGTTTTCTTGTATTGAGCCCATATAACACTATCATCAGGGAGCAAAAAGCAAGAGCGGTCTCACGACCACAAATCCAACCCTATTCATGAACGCAGGAGTTCCTAAATGTACCGATTTCTTCGCAACCACGGCCTCGTGATTGCCCTGAGTGCACTGACCATCGGCGTGGCGCTGCTGCCCGAGATCGCGCAGGCGGCCAACGTCGCCATCATCGACGAGGGGATCGAGAAGGCGCGGAGTGTCTATGACGGTCTGCGCAAGGGGCTGTACGTCGTGTTCGGCTTCGCCGTTCTTGTGCTCGCCGGGCTGGCGATGTTCACCCGGTTCAAGTGGTCGACCTTCCTGTATGCCTGCCTCGGCATGCTGCTCGTCGTCGGTACCGACCAGATCGTCTCCCTGCTGACGGACGGCAGGCTCTGACATCGTGAGTCCGCCCTCCGCGCTCGCGGCGCGGGGGGCGGCGCCCGCAGTAACGAGGCATCGATATGAACCGGCTCGAGTCGGCAATTCTACAAGCCGTTGCCTATCAGGCGACGGTTCTCTTCGTCCCGCCCCAGCTCGCCGGCATCAATGTGGCCGTAAACATGAGCCTGCTCATGACGGCGGTCGCGGTCTTCGACTTCAATCCGCTTCTTTTCATGGTCACTCTCATCGTCGGACACATCACCTTGATTGTCGCGAGTGTCCGCGAGGCTCATCTTGTCACGCTTCTTCAGGCGATCGGCCGAAAGAAGCATTCGTCGAAGAACATCATCTCCTCGGAAGGCGTGAAATATGTTCCCTGAGCTGAGCTTCGCCGCTTCGCCACTCGTCACGACCGCCATCGGTACATTCATGGCTGTCGGATCGGCTGCCGGCATTGCCGCACTCACCCTGCCGAAGATCTCCTCGCTCGTGCTTCCTCAGCCGCGGGAGACCCGGCTTTCCGACTTTCTTCCCTTCGAGCGGATCCTCCCCGACGGCAAGACGGTTGTGTGCCAGGATGGCACCCACTGCCGGTTCATCGCCATTACCGGCGTCGACCAGTCGTTCATCCGCATGGAGCAGGAAGTGGCGCTCTACAGCGCCCGCAAGCGCATGCTCGACGATTTCGCCGAGCTCGGCGTCACCCTCCGGATCTTCACCTTCCGTGACCGGGCGGAGATCAAGACCGACTACAAGTATCCGAACGGGTTCGCCCAGAAGGTGGCGGACAGGTGGAATCGAAACTTCGACCGAGCCTACCAGACCAGGACGATCCTGGTTCTGTCCACGAAGGAAAAGGACCCGGGGAAGCTCGACGAACTCGTCGGAACCATCGAGACCACCCTCGATCCATATCGTCCGGTCCTGCTGACCCAGAACTCGACCAATTCGCCCGACAAGGATCTTACGATCGGCGCCGTGCTCGGGCGCATTGCCTCGCCAATCTCGCGCCCGAGCCCCAACGGATATGGTGACCTCCTCAACACCGCCATCTGCGCCGACGAGGTCGAGTTCCTACCCACCGGCCGGATCAGGTTCGCCTCCGGCGCACGGGCCAAATTCGCAAGCGTGATCGGCATTCGGCGCCTCGGAGACAGCGTCAACACTCTGCTCAGCAACGAGCTGAGCTCGATGTCAGCTGAGATGTCGATCCTCCAGGTCATCGAGCCGCAGAACAAGACCAAGTCGATCATGCTGCTCAAGCAGCAGCAGCGCATGATGGCGAGCACCAGCTTCTCCGGTGAGGTGTGGAGCCAGTACGACGAGGCACTCCGTATGATCGAGGGCCTTGACGAAGACAGAGCCGCGCTCTGCCATTTCAGCGAGGTGCTCTTCCTCTACGCGGACACCGAGGCGGAGCTGAAGGATGTCGAGCGAGATTGCCGGCGCATTCTCACCAAGCACGGCCTCACGAGCGTGATCGAAAAGGGGGCCACTCAGGCTTCATGGTTCATGCAGTTTCCGACGTTCGACGTCTGGCCGCGGGTATACCGGCTGATGTCCCACTCCGTGGCAATCCTGACCACCTTCGACCGGCCGCCGTCCGGGCTGCCGCGCTCCGACTGGGGGGATGGTCCGATTTCCCTGTTCTACACGGGTTCGAACACCGTCTACTCGCACCAGTTTCACATTTCGGCCGAAGAAAAGGCTGTTGCGCACGGCATCTGTATCGCGCCGACGGGTGTCGGCAAGACGACGTTCATGACGTTCTTGAGCCTCATGTCCAGTCGGCATCGCGATTTGCGGCACTTTCTCTTCGACCGGTTCCAGGGCACATACATCTACACCACCGCCATGGGCGGCCAGTATCTGTCCTTCAACTCCGAGAAGCTCACACAGTCTGTGATCGGCGGCATGAACCCGCTTCAATGCGAGGCGACCGAGGACAACATTGAATTCCTGAAGAATTGGATGAAGGCCATCTCTGGCTGCAGCGATCACGAGTCGATCGAGCAGATCAGCCAGGCGATCGATATCGCATTCAACACCCTGGACAAGGATGAGCGGTCGCTGGCCGCGATTTTCGACGGCGCATTCACGCCCGGCAGCGCAGCACGGCTCGGGCTGGAAAAGTGGGTGGATCCGACCCAATACGGATCGATGTTCAACGCCGAGAAGGACGCGATCGACCTGGACGACAATTGGCTGACAACATTCGATATGACGAACCTGCTGGCCGACAGCACGATCGGCGCACCCGCGGTGATGTATATCATGCACCGTATTCGTCAGAGCTTGAAGAGAAATCGGTCGAACGGGTTTATATTTATCGATGAGACGGAACCACTGCTTCGTGATCCGCACTTCAACACGATGTTCAAGGTGATGCTGCAGGAGTATCGGAAGCTCGGCGCCGGGATCATCTCGGTATTTCAACGGCCGGACGCGATCCGGGCCACTGGGATTTCGGAGCTGGTTCGCCAGCAGGCAGGCACCTACTACCTGTTCCCGAACCCCGGTGCCACCGCCGATGACTATGCCGAGTTTGACCTTTCCGACCGGGAGCTCGCCTTCATCCTGGGGCATTCGGACGCGGCGAGAAAGATCCGGCGCGGCCTTCTGATCAAGAGGCCGATGACACAGGAGAGCGTCATCGTGGATATCGATCTCGGCATTCTCGGTCCGTACCTCAAGATCTTCTCGTCCGGATCAACCGACGTCCAACTGGTGTCCGATCTGCAGCGGCAGTTCCGCGGCAACTGGGCGGATCGCTTCATTGAAGGGGAGGCCTGAAACATGAACCTCAGGGCGTATCTGCTTGCTGCCACGGCCGGCATCGCGCTGGCAACCTTCACGTCCAACGCCGGCCAGGCGAACGTGCCGACGATCGACAGCCGGGTCGCCGCAGAGACGGCTCGAACCGCGGCCAATGCGGCCGAGCAGGTCAACCGGCTGACGGAGCTGCGTAGCATCGCGGAGAATACTCTGAGCGCCATCGGCGAATCCGGCACCCCAGACAGCCTACGAGAGATGCCGCAGTGGCAAGAATTCTCAAACGGAGGAAAGATCGCCGAGATCCTCCGGCAATTCTCCCCGAACACCTGCGCCATTGTGGCATGTAAGGACGCCGCCGGCGGCGACGAGGCTACCATCACGGATCTCGCAACCGCTCGGGACTGGGTCAATCGAAGCTTCTTCAGCAGCGGACGCCTGAACAGCAGCGAAACCCGTGACTTTGTCGAGGTGCGCCACCGGGCGGTCCGCGAGGCGGCGCTGAACGGATACGCTCTCTCGCTGACGAGCCGCGGCTACGCTGCCAAGGCCGAGGAGCGGGGAATGAAGCTGGAGGACATCGTGATGGCCTCCACGAGCCTCCGGTCCGATGTCCAGGCCAACACGGCGGTAATGCTGGCGCAGTACCAACAGACTGGCCAGACAATCGCACTCCTGACTGCACTGGTCGAGACCGAAGCAGCAAAGACGCTCGCCGGTAACTCCGATTACATGTCGTCTCAGGGAGGCACCCGCGCACCGGAGGTCTACAACGACTCCGACTACACGATCACCGGCGCCCGGAAGACCGTCAGCAAGACCGCCGAGGGCGAGAGTTCCGGTACATCCAAGGACCTGCCTTGGCTCAAGAGCAAGAACGGCGCCATAGAATGGAATCCACCAGCCGGCACGAGTGCTGGTGCCAAGAAGGGGGTCACCGACGCTCTCGGAAAAGGCGGCCTGCCCGGCCAGGGCGGCTGGGCAAATTCGAATGTCGATCCATGGATGGACTCGGCGAGGAGCATTGCATCTGCGGGCGGTCAAGGAGACGTCGCGCGCGGGTTGGGCGACCTATCCAGCGCGGTCAAGAACGGAGACAGCGATCCTTACGGCGCCGCTTGGGTTGGGGCCGAGGTCCTGGCCAGAGCCGCTGGCAAGGACGACGTCGCCAGGATCATCAGTAACGCGCGCTACGCAGCGAACAGCAACGATCCGACCTCGATCAACAACCTGCTGTCACTTGCCGAGAGTGCAGCCCGTAACACCGGCAACTACGAGGCTTCCTCCTACATCAGCACCGCCAGAGGACAGTACCACAACGGTCAGATCAATTCCCAGGATGCCGCGGCGCGCGCGATCTCGGTCCTGTCCAACTCGCAAGGCGGACCTAACATGAGCTCCCTTGTCTCCAACGTCGGGCGGGTCGGCGAGGGGAACGTCAGCAAAGCCGATATGCTCGGCATGGCGCTGGAGACAACTGAGCAGGTCGGCAGGGTCATCGGAAATCGCGATCTGACGCAGTACTCCCAGCACAGCCAGCAGGTCGTCGGGTCGGTTCGCTAGCCGAGCGGGCGGAATCGTGGAGTAGATCATGCCTTCGTCAGCACGCAACATTTTCAAAGGGACACTCTTCGGCGGCATCCTCGCTTCAGCCGCTGGCTTCCTCTCGTACCCCGCAGACGCCTTCGGTCCAGTTTGCGTAACGCCCTATCAGCTTCTCACGCCACCATGCTGCCCGTCTCCTTGCCCGATCTTTGATCAGACGAATGCGAGGAACGTCCTTAAGTTCATCGACGAACAGGGAAACTGGTTCGGTCTCGTCAGCACCGGCAGCGCCACCTACTCTCCAGTCGACCCGGGCCAGCTGCGCGGCGCCAACCTCCTACTCCTGAACCAAGCCATCAGGGCGGCCGTCGGTCGTGCGGAGGCGACTGCATCCTCCGCCTCTTACACGAGCATACATTTTCCAGAGACCGATCTATCTGCCGACCATCTTCCTGTCCTGCATGCCACGATCGAGCCCGGAGCCGAACCGGAAGAGATCAATGCGGCCCGCCGGCGTATCGACGGCCAGTTGATCGCGAACAGCAAGCCGGACGCAACGGCAATTCAGGAGCAGCATAGCAAGAGAGCCGACCTTCAGCGAACGGTCGCGTCGAATGCCTATTCGCGGGCACTGCAGAAGCGCGTCGAATTGGCGCGTCTACCGGATCGACAGACCCACTTCGAAAGCCTCCTGGCGCACAGTGGCTCACTGCCAGAAGACCTAAACGTAAATAGCACCGTACGACTGGCTCTCCTCAGTCTCGAGGCTGAGGCGATCGAGTTGCTCAATATCTGGTCCGAGCTGAGGACCCTCAACTCCACGCTGAATAGCGTCCCGTTCTTCGGCGAGCACGTTTCTTCGAACGCGCCGGCCGAAGTTCCCCCTGAGTTCCTCGCTCAGCGGCAGACGGTCCAAGCGGTCGTTCACGACGCTGAGGCCTACAAGGCCGCCGTTGCTCGCGCCGTGGCCGCGCACAACGCCCTGACAGAGCGCAATCGCCTGATGGCCATGCGCGAGAATATCGTCCAATATGTCTCTGAGCACGAAGCCAGGAAGCGCCATGAATTCCTGTTGGAGCGTGATCTCAAGGGCTATCTCAACGAACTGTACTTCGATCCTGACTACGCATTCGGCGTGCTGCGCAATGCCCTGCGACAGTCCGACCGCACCACTTATGGGACACCCGATCGCTACGACGTCGCCAACCAGGCGGTCGGCGGAATCATCGACGAGTTGCTCGCCCAGTCGGCGCAGACCGCTTTCGGTCGCCGGCGCCCGAACGTGAATTGCAACGCCTACGGCATCGGTAGTGCCGGGGAGGAGTGTCTGCCGTACGATCCGGGACCGTTCAGCGGTCTTGCCCAGATCCCCTCCGGCGGTGTCAGGGAGATCTCCCAATATTATGCATCGGTACCTCTCGACAGCTACCGGATCGTCATGCCTGCCCTGGGTCCGGAGTCCGACGATCGGGTAGTTCCAGACATCGTCTACCTCGGTCAGTACTATCTGGAATCGACGAAGCGGAAGCTCTATTGGGACGACATCCGCCGAGGAGACCAGGCGACCGGCCCGATGATGAGCATGGACCTCTGGCAGGAGCTGGAGCGGACCGACATCGAATGCTTCATGGGCCCGATGACCTCCACCACTGCGAATATCGCGAAGCGCCCCGAGTTCTTCGATGTTGCGCCGTCCTGCTCACACCATACTTGGACCGCCGGCGCACAGGCAGGAGAAGTGATCAATCACGCCCACCTCGGCGGAATGGACCAATCCATCTGGATGATCGACAACGCGCTCAACGATTACGCCAGGGCATATGGCGGACGGCCCGAGATTGACCATCTAGTCCTGCAGGCTGAAAGCCTCGGCGCACACGGGCTGCACCCAGCAGCTACCGGACTCGGCCTGAATAGCATCGCGTCCGATCTCGATCACTACGCCTCGTTGATCGACATGATCAAAAGCGACCCATCGAACCAATATCACATCGACACGCTTCTGAGCCGCTGAATACGAATTTCAGCACGTGAACGGAGCGTCGTCGAATTTGGTTTTTGGTTGAAAGACGCCAATTTCGACATAAAAACTTAGAAGGGCTTGGCTCAATCGAGCGGCGCCGCCTCTTTGGTGTCGTATATAAATTCGAGGAAGAAACTATGCGCGTTATTGCCGTCATCAGCCTCCTGCTTCTGGGCGCGTGCTCAAGCATGACCCCGGCTCCGGTGGGCATCGGTAGCGGGCCCCATGAGCTCAAACGTTCGCCCTGCGCCTGTGTCGAAATCCCGATGGACGTACCGGCGAGCGCCGGCGCCGCCGCGGTTCTAAGCTGATAATCGGGAGGCGCTCCATGTCCGACAAGAGCGACGACGCCGCCATGGCGCCGATCGAGTTTCCTGGCCGCTACGACGTGCCCGGCCTCAAGGAGCGCCGCTATCTCTGGACGGCCCGGCTCTTCGGCACCGTCGCCCTCGCCTCGATCATGGGCAACGTCGCTCTATCCGGCGCCCTGATCACCATGATGCCCCTCAAGGAGATCAGGCCGTATCTGGTGTCATTCAGCGAAGGATCGGGCGTCGTCGCAACGATCAGGCCGTTGACGAAGGAAGTCGATGGCTTCGAGGAGCTGACCAAGAACCTCGTTCGCGAATACGTCATGATGCGGAACTCGATCGTGCGCAGTGACGCCGAGATGCAGCGCCGCTGGATCGAAGACAACAGCTACCTCGTCCTCACTACGGAGCAAAAGGCCTACCTCTCGTTCTTGAACACCGTCAGCCCCGTATTCGAGCAGCTGCGCAAGGACGACGTCACGCGCGAGGTCACCAAGATCCACTCCGTCGTCACTCTCGCGCCGGGCCGCCTCTACCAAGTCGAGTTCACCCTCATCGAGCGCAACGCCGCCGATCAGATCACCAACTCCCAGGTCTGGACGGCGACGCTCGAGATCCAGTTCAGGACCCAGAATCTCACTCCGGAAGGCGCAACGGTGAATCCGACCGGATTCACGGTCCTCAGCTATACCCTCGCGCAGAAGGTTCAGTGACTATGCAGCGTTTTCCCCTGAAGGCATTCACCGCCGCCCTGCTCCTGGGCACCGTCATCACCGGTACCGCGCATGCGCAGACCGCTCCGCGGCCAACATTCGGAGACGGATCCAACGGCGCGCCGGCCTACGCCCGGCAGGCGCCGGCCAACAACGGCTACGGTGGCAACGCCTACAACGGTGGAGCGTACAACGGCGGCGATGCCGCCCTCGGCGCGGACGATGGATCGGCACAACGCAGCGCCGAGCAGGCTCAGGGCAACTACGCGCCGCTTCCGCGTAACCTAGGCCTGCCGCTCGGCACCACCCAGGACGCCTGGTCGCAGCCGCAGAAGTCGATGGCTCAAGGCCAGGTCGCACCAGGCGTGGTCCGCTTCACATGGAGCCAGGACCTGATCATGCCGATCAGGATCCGCGAGTTCATGGTGACCATGATCGTGCTTCCCGACTGGGAGCGCGTCAGCGACGTGTGGATCGGCGAGTCCCAGTACATGCAGGCGCGCCTCGCACGACCGAACGTGGTGGCCTTCCGGTCCGGTGCCAGCGGCATCGACACCAACCTCACCGTGGTCGGCGAGACCGGCAACATCTACACCTTCTACGTTCGGGCAGAGAGCTACAACACCAAGCGCCTCACCGACCTCAATGTGTTCGTGACGGCTCCGTCTCCGGCCGGCAACAGCGGCTGGTTCCACGGCGGCTTCAATGCCACCGCCCAGGCCATGCCGGTGCAGAACAACTTCACGATGCCGGCACCCATGAGCGCCCCGCAGGCGGCTCCTTCGGCGCCGACGCACTTCGGGCGGCCCGACTTTTCGACCGGAGAATGGTCGTTCGTGCACAAGATGTTCGAGGTGAAGGACGGCGACCGGCAGATCGCACCGGAACTCGTCTACAGCGACCAGCGCGGCTGGACCTACTTCGACTTCCGGGACAAGGCCTCCCAAATCGACATGCCGATCGTCTACCGCATCGTAGATGGCGTGGAGACCCGGGTGAACGTCCGCTCCGGTGGCGATCGCGGCGAGATCCTGATCGCCGAAGCCAACGGCGACTTCGTCCTGCGCAACGGCGACAAGACGGTCTGCATCATTCGCATCAAGGACGGTGAGGCCGAAGTGGCGAGCCCGGACGAGCGGGCCCCTGGCGAGACGAAGACCGACGCTGCGCACCAGCCCGTCGCCCTCAAGTAAGGAAGCCTGCCTTGATCAGGAACCGCTTCTCCCGCCTGCTCGGCACGGCTTCCTTGGTCGCGCTGACCATGGCCCTGGCCGCCTGCGATGACCCACAGGAAAACCAGGACGTCGCTTCGGTCGTCATCGAGCGAGAATCCGTAAAGGAGAGCCAGGAAAAGCTCCTCTACGCAATCCGTCGGAAGCCGATCGCCGGTGCCGAGTTGGTTGCGAACCCGAGCATCCTCTTCCTGCAGGTCTCCCCCGGCGGCACTGTCGAAGGGACGCTTCGCGTCGTCAACAAGGGTGACGTCGACGCTCAGATCCAGGGCCTGATCTCGACCGCGCCCAATTCCAACCTGTCCATGGCCGGAAACTGTGCCGAGAAGGCACAGATCGAGCCCGGCAAGGGCTGCGATATCACGATCAATTACACCGACCGCGAGGGACGTAGCCTCAACACCGGGATCCTGCTGACCAGCGACGCCAAGAAGACGCCGAGCCTGTCGGCCTCGATCGTGATCGACGTGACGAAGGCCGAAGCGCCGGCGCCACAGATCACGCAGGCGAAGCCGAACGCGCCCGCCATGCCCGCCCCGATCAGGCCGGACCCGATGCTGGCGCAACGCGCGAACGCGATTGCCGCGCTGAACAATCAGCGTCGCGCCTCCGGCTTCGGGCGCATCTCCTCCTCGGACGGGCTCCTCGGACAGGCAGAGATCGCCATCAAGACGCACGACCCGGCATACGACCCGCAGATGTTCGCGTCGGTCGATACCAGCCTGCCCGTAGACCGCTCCCGCATCCTGACGGTCGATCGTGTCATCAAGGCGGTCATGGAGACCCCTGTGCACAACGTCATGTGCAGCCAGGTCGTGGCCGTGGTCGATCGCGATGTCTATGCGCCGAGCGGCTATCAGATCCTCCTGCCTCGGAACACTCGCTTCATTGGCCGATGCGCTCAATTCGTCGATGACCGGCTCAACGTCGTGTGGGAGCGCTTCATCACCCCGGACGGCGTGACCGCCAAAATCGCCGCCAACACCTCAGATGCGAGCGGCCTCGGGGGAGCTCCTGGATATCGCGACCGACGCTACTTCGAGCGATACGGTGCGCCCCTGGTCTTCAGCGCGATCAGCTCCGGCCTGACCTACTTCCTCGGCGAGGACGACCAGGTCACCACGAACATGGAGACCGGCGTCGAGTCACGCACTCAGACCGCCAAGGGCAAGGCCATCGATGGCATGACCGAGGACCTTCGCGCCGCCGGCCAAAGCATCGTCGGCGAGATCGCCGACATCCCCTCGATCCTGAACATTCCTGGCGGCACGCGGATCGACATCGTCCTGAACGAGGACATCTACTTCAAGTCCGCCCGCGAGGTTGTCCGCCTCGGCGACGTGCAGTACGACGTCGTCGATCATCAGCAGACCCCCTCCATGGTCGTCCAGCCGGCTCCGGACTACAGCCTTCTGCCGAACAACCTGCCCGGCCAGCAGCCGGCCCAGGCCGGTCGCACCATCAGTATCGATGGGCGGCAGTACAGGCTCCAGCCGGCGACGTCGCCGGACGCCGGCCGATCGCCGCGGACCGGCTACGAGCCGCCCCGGAGTGCCGGCAGTCCCGGGTCATCTCCGAGCGGTGCCGGGAGAAGCTACCAGGAGCAGTACTACCTGGGGCCGCCTCCAGCCCAGCGGCAGCCGCAGGCTCAGGTTGATCCCTATGGCTACCAGCCCGCCGCGTACCCGCCGGCCCAGTATCCGCCGGCCCAGTATCCGCCGGCCCAGTATCAGCCGAACCAGTATCCGCCCCAGTAATCCCCGGCGCCGCAGATCTGAGAAACATTCACATGATCGACCATTTCAACGCCGGCAACGTCCTCGCCACCAGGATCCTGGAGAAGTCGCTCTCCAAGTTCTTCTCGCGTCCAAACGTCGAGGAGATCTGGATCAATCGTGAAGGCGAGGTGCTCATCAAGGAGCGAGGAGCCGGCGATTGGCGCGCGGAGTCGGCGCCAGAGATCACCTATCAGTACCTGCACCAGCTCTGCCGGGTGCTCGCCAACATCAACCAGTCACGCTTCGACGAAAAGGACCTTCCTGTCGTGTCCTGCGAGTTGCCCGGGTTGCCATACCGCTTCCAGGCGATCGTGGGACCGAACGTCCGATACCACCTTTCCGACAGGCGCGGCATCGCCATCGCCATCCGCGCACTGACGGCGAGCAATCGCATCACCTTCGCCGACTACGGCCTCACCCAGGGCGCCGTCCTGCCTGGTTCCAAGCGCTTCGTGGAGGAAGGAGAGGTTGAGGTCAGCGACGACCACATCGAACAGATCTCCCACGCGATCGAACGCAACCTGTCGATCGTCGTCTCAGGAGCGACCTCCACAGGCAAGACGACGTTCACCAACCAGCTGATACGCCTTCTACCGGACCAAACCCGCGTCATCACGGTCGAGGACGCACGCGAAGTCACCGTTCCTCACCACAACCATGTTCACCTCATGGTGCCGCGGAACCGATCGGTCAACTCGGTGGACTGGGACACCGTCATCGACAGCCTCATGCGCCTGACCCCCGACTGGGTGATCTGTGGTGAGGTCAGCGTTCGCAATGCCCAATCCCTCTACAATCTCATGGGAAAGGGGCACCCGATCATCACGACCGTCCACGCAGGCACGCCGGACGAGGCAATTCAGGCATTCATCAACAACATGGCGAGCTCCGGCTCCACCCTCGATCCGACGTCGACCGCCTCCAGCCTGCGCATGCAGGTCGGTTGCCTCATCCAGATCGATCGTCGAGACGGAAAGCGGCAGGTCGTCGAGATCCGTTTTCCATCACGTGAGGAGCAGCTCCGACGCGAAGCTAGCAACCGATAGCAGCAACGGCCCTTCAAGCAGGCCGCCCGCTGTTTTAGGCGAACGGTACATCTGGGAACCATGCCGGCTAGAATACGAGGTCGCACGCGCTTGCGTCGCGTATATACGGCACTATTTCGATATTCAGGACGCGTACCTTTGTCCGCGACCGCGAGCCAAAATCCAATCCCCAATTCGAGATGCCGCGATGTCCGGAATGAAGATCGATCCGAATCTCAAGCAGGCCGGCGCATATGAGGAATACGATCGCTGGGTTCGCCACAACAAGATCACGGGCGCTCTCGCTGCCGGCACGGCCCTGACCACCTTGCCGCTGATCTATCCGCTGCACACCGTCCTCGTCGACGGCTTCACCAGTGAAAACTTCCAGGCTGCAGGAAGCTATTTCAAGAACATCGGGCACACGGTCATCGGCGACATTCCCGTCGCCGACTTCCTGCACGGATACTACGGCAGCTGGTTCGCGGAAGCATTCGCCGGCAATGTTCCGCCCTCACCGATGTGGCTCGCCTGGCTCGGAATCCCCGCGGTCATCGGCCTGGCCGGCTACTTCAGCAATCCTCACGGCAAGACGCCGAACATCTACGGCGACACCCGCTGGGCCGACGACGGCGACCTCAAGCGCATGGGAGACAAGAACCGGGTCGGCCACGACAAGAGCCTCTTCGTGGTCGGCAAGAAGGACAAGAAGCTGATCAAGATGGGCGAGACCCTGTCCATCCTGCTGCTCGCGCCCCCGGGCACCGGCAAGACTGTCGGCTTCATCGTCCCGTCCGCCGTAGCCATGGACGAATCCAGCCTGTTCCTGCACGACCAGAAGCCTGAGCTCTTCGACATGACCTCTGGCCATCGCTCCACCGTCGGGCCCGTCTATCAGCTCAAGTGGTCCGCTCAGGACGAGCCCCATGGAACATGGATCGACGACGAGAAGGCCCGCCTCCTGTCGCCGGAGCTCATCGAGCTCGACGAGAACGGTCAGCAGGTCCGCAATGAGGATGGGCTGATCAAGACGAAGCCGATCTACTATCCGTCCTGGAACGTGCTCTCACCGAAGTGCATCCCCGGCCCTGGTCCGAAGCGGGACATGTACATCGACCGACTGGTCAACGTCCTGTGCCCGGACCCGCCGACGGGAAAGGACTTCTGGGTTTCGAAGGCGCGCGCCGCGCTGATCGGCCTGATCACGTTCCTCGTCGCCAAGGTCGAGGCGGCACTGGACCCCAACATGGGCCATTCCTGGAATGGCATACCTGAGCACTGGCGCGGCCGGGAAGCCTCCTTCCCGATGCTCGTGGACTGGTTCGCAATGGCCCAGAACGACATCGAGGACGGCTCCGACGATCCGATCCGCGAGCTGATCAAGGCCCTGATCGAGGAATCGAAGCAGCTCGACCGCCTGTATCACGAGAAGTACGGCCTACGGCCGATGAACCGATCCATCGTGGAGCTCACGAACCTGGCGGCCGCCCCGGACAAGACCCGAGGCAGCATCCTGACCACGCTCGATGAGGCCTTGAATCCATTCAAGAACGAGTCTGTTCGCCAGCGCACCAGCTCCTGCGACTTCGCCTTCTATGACCTGCGCGGAAAGCCGGTTCCTGAGGCATACGAGCGCGAGATGAAAAAGGTCGCGGCGGCCAAGGCACAGGGCAAGCAGTACAAGCCTCGCTACGCCAAGGAGGAGTTCCGACCGGTCACGATCTACATCTCGATCAACGCCGAGGACGCCAAGGCCTTCGCCAGCATCACCGGCATCTTCGTCGACTCCGCCAACGCCTATCTGGTCGCCAATGGGCCGAACACGACGGACGACCAGGGCAACCAGCTCGGGCCGTACGCATTCGGCTTCCTGCTCGACGAGATGCCGCAGCTTCCAAAGCTCGATACCGTCGTGAACGGCCCGTCGGTCGGCCGCTCGAAGAAGGTGTTCTACATCCTGGTTGGACAGGACTTCGGGCAGATCGAGCAGAAGTACAGCAAGCCCGATGTCGAGGTTCTGAAATCGACCACCGCCATCAAGATCGTGCTCAGCCAGAATAATCCGAGCACGGCGGAAGAAATCTCTAAGATGGCGGGGAAGACCACTTTCAAGAGCTATAACGCCAACGAGAAGAGCTCCGGCGAAAAGGACCCTGTCGAGAAATTTTTCTCGATCTTTCGCAAGAAGATGAGCTACAGCGAGAGCTGGTCATCGACTGAGTTCCTGAAGCCGTCCTTCATCATGTCGATGCCGGAGAACAAGCACATCGTTCTCGTGCAGGACTTCATGAACCGTCCCATCCTGGCCGATACGCCGAAGTTCTGGCTGGAGCCGGAAATCGCCAGCAAGGTCTACAACCTGTTCACTGGCCAAGGGCCCAAGCCCTGCCCTCCGATGCCGATCGATCAGGCCGCCGGCGCAGCCCGAGAGCGCCAGCGGATGGAAGAGGCCGAGCAGGAGCTACGCACGCACAGCGACACCGCGAAGCCGGCGGACAATCGCTACATGGTCGTCGCGACGCCCAGGGATATCCAGTCGCTCACCCGCGACGCTCGAGGCGAGCTTCTCGACCGTGGAGAGCTCTTCGCCGCGGCCGAGATCGTCATCATGAACAACGACGGCTTCGTCGACCTGCCTGAGGACGAGAACATCCTCGTCACATCGGACCTGTCGGAGCTCACGGCGTTCGTCGGCGATCGCGAGTTCTTCATCTTCGACGAGCACACTCTCGAGGAAGAGATCAATAGCGAGCTCCGCCGCCAGGGCCAGTCGCTCTCCGGTGACCGCGCTCATTACATCAACGCGCGCGCCGCGGAGATCGGTGAGACGCCGGCCGACAGCATCTATCAGCTTGGATATGACGGCTGGGTCGGCCTGGACGTACCGTCCAAGCCGGATGACGTGACCCCGCAGTTCGCGGTGACCTGGATCACCGAACTGGTCTCGTTCATCGCCAGCGTCGAGGCCGACAAGCGCACCTTCATGGTCTGACGAAGCTTCCCCCTCGGCCTCGTATAAAAGGACTGCCTGAAGGGCGGGCATACAAGGCCTTGCGCAAATGCCGATCGCAGCTATCCTCCATTCCGGCGAATGGAACAACGCGGCACGCACCTTCGCCATCGGATATAACGACGAGTGGCGGGCGACGCTTAATGCCGGCTTTTGAGAGACCCAGGCTCAGGGCACATGAATGAAACGATACTTGTCAGTGGCCTGCCTGGGATTGGCTCTCTGCCTTTCGATTGCTCGTCCCACGTTGGCACAGTCGGAATACACCGACGAGGGCCTTCTCTCGTGCCTACAACTGACGGACGATCTCTTCGATCTTGATCTCCGGCAGATCGAGACCACGGGACAAACACCGAAGGACGCCCCCCAGCAGTCCATAGAGACTTATCGCTTAGTCCAGGGATTCATTGCTGGGTATCTGTCTGCGTATCAGATATATCGTCAAGAGAACGCGCAGCGGCCCGTGAGCAATGCTCGAAACGGCGTTAGAATCATTGTCAGTGCCTGCGAAATGTATCCAGAACAACGGTTGATGGATGTTATGATAACGCACTACCGAGACATTATCGCAGCCACAGGGAGACCCAAGTAGATCACGCGTTGTTGTTAGGTAGCTATTGTTCGTGTCGTCTGTTGTTTGATCTTGAGCTTTCCAGACCCGATGTCCGTGACATCGCCCGCTGATTTTCGACGTCTAGCCTCCGTCTCAGCCTGCTCCTGAATCAAAAGCGTCATCTGGCGTTCGGTGACGCGCTCCGCCTCCCACACCTCCCTGGCCATGGGAGTGAGCCATTCGAAAAGGCCATTCAGGTCGGCCGACGGCGTCGCATAGTACATGCGCCGGCGCTTGTCCCACTCGATGCCCTTGAGCCGGCGCACAGCGGGGATGTCCTTCGCGACCACCCACAGATAGACCCGCTCGTGCGCGGATTCCCCTTTTCCGATGGTCTGGAACAGCTTGTCCACGTCGTCCAACGGGAACAGACCGTCCGCAACGCGAGCGATATAGCGCATGCACCAGCGATGCCTTGCCAGCACCGTCTGCCATCGCTCGAAGGCCTTCGCATCGACCTTCGGCGGGATCGGCCGCGGCTTTACCAGGCGGGCATCGCCCGGGATCATTTTTGCACCGATCGACAGCGCCTCCGAGATCTCATCCTCGGGCACATACAGGAAGTCGTTCTCCTTTTCGGCCGTCATCGCGTCTTGCTCCTCAGTCCAGCATTTGCTGGACCAGGCGCATACCGCCGCCCTTCAGCACGCCATGCATCTCCTTCGCGGTCTCCAGGCCCTTCTTCTTCAGGTTTTCACCCATCTGCGCGCTGCTTTCCCTAAGGCCACGCAGGAAGCCGGCCCGAGCCGAAACATCGCCCTTCTGGATGTATCCGAACGGGTCACGCCGGAACTCGGGAGCAAGCCGCATCCCCTTTGCCGAAACCAGCTTGTATGAGTCCTTTGCGATATCGTCCGGCTTCCGGATCCCCTTTCTCACCAGGACCTCGGCCATCGCGCGCCGCCCCATCTCGAGGTGATCGTGGGTTTCCCGGCCGGCCTCGGACTTGTACTCGTCACTCTTGCGCAGACCCACCATCATCTTGACGGTGTTGTCATAGAGCCGCGCGACCTCAGCCGGCTCGACCTGCTTATGCAGAAGCCGGTTGATGGCCTTATTGGAGGAGAACGCGGTCAGCGGCAGACCCAGTGCCTGCATGTTCTGGGAGGCGGAAAGCTTTTCCTTCAGCTCTCCCATGCGACTGGGCATGTCACGGAACACGTCACCCCTGAACGAGGCATCATTGCGCGACCGCGCCTGAGCGCTCACGCCGGCGTCAGTCTCTCCAACCTTCTCGGAAACGCGGCCCTTGGCACCGTTGACGGCGCCGCCATCGCTCCCGGCCCTTCCCGAAGCCGCGGCATCCGCATCGGCCTGCTTCCCATCCTTTTTGCGCTCCTGGAAGATCCCGCCCTTTGCGTCCTCCGCAAAATAGTAGCGGAGGTCCGGGTGATCACCCACGAGCTTGCGCAGGTCCTCCGGTGACTTCTTGATCTCGCCCGAGGTCTTTTGAGCCAGCGCGCGCAGCGCGAAGGCGTCATGCTCGATCGCTTCGCCGGCCTCCAGCTTGCGTAGCCCTTCACGAGCGAAGGCATACATGGCGACCTTGTCGCGCCCGAGTTCGGGATTCGCATCCACGATCTTCTGCTCGAGCGACACCAGTCGATCATCGGCGCCCTTTACGCCCTGGACCCCACGTCCCTCCTGGACGTCTGAGAGGATCTTGGCTCCCAGGGTCGGCTTGTCGCCCATATGCTTTCCCAACAGGATCACCGCGTGCAGATCCTTGTTGAGTGCCGCGGCCGCCTTGACCCGCTCCAGACGCGCTGCCTCCGCGGTAAGCGGCGAGACGCTATCCGCGGCCTTCTCGGCGGCGTCGAACTTGGCGCCATAGGCGTATGCTCGACGATGGCTACGCTCGCGATCCTCCGCCGTGATCCCCTTGCTGCGCCCGCTGATAACCAGAACGTCCTCGGCCAGGTCCGACCGGCGACGGCCCAGTTCGGTGAGCAGCTGCAGGCGACCGGTGATCTCCTTGGCCTTGGCCTCCTGGAATCTGCCTAGCACATGGAGGGCCGGAGCCTGGTCGGGACGCTCCACCAGATCCTTCATCCGCTCGTTCGAGTACGAGAAGGCCTCGATCGGATCCGACACCACAAGCTGACGCACTCTCGGATCGACGTCATCGGGAAAGACCACCTTTGACGTCTCGTCCGGGTCTACCTTGGTCAGGTCGATATCCTTGGACTTGACGTCCGCGTCGACCTGTTCGAGATACTGCGGACGTTCGGAAGCCATGTAGGTCAGTTCGTCCGGGTTATCGAAGATCGACTGGGCCGTCTCGACCCTTCGCGCGAGCAGCTCCGAGCGGCGCTGAACGTTCCCATCCAGGACAGCCTGCCGAAGCTCATCGGTCAGTTCGATGTAGCTGTCCACAACGAGCCCGATGCGGCCGTCCCCGTTCCCCTGCTCTCCACTCATATCCCGGCTCCAGTCCTGCAAATCGGCCGTCAAGGCGGCCGCCAGTTCAATCTCTCTCGGCCACCCGCGGCCGCCGTCTTTCCACACCGCACTCATCGTCCTTCGCCGGCTCTGGCCGCTCACGCTCCAACTCTGGGCGCTCCGTCTCCGGGCGCTCTGTCTCCGAGCGCTCTGTCTCCGAGCGCTCCGGCGGCCGGCGATGCCCCCCGGACAGGGTGCGTTCGCGAAGGACGTGCTCACCCACCCGCACACCCCGCATAAGCATCACGGCATGCGCCTTGTGCTGCGGCAGAAGTTGCCTGCCCTCGCGGGCCGCTGCTTCCTCTTCGCGACGAGCGGCCTCGACGGCCCTGCGCGTGACATCCACGATCCGCTTCAAGCGATCAGCGTCGCGTCCAAGCTTGCGGACCGCCTGACCGGCGAGAGAGAACCCTTCCGGATCCCGGTCCGGCTTAGGCACGGCAAGCGGACGACGGAGCCGCGCATCGACGCCGGCCTCGGTATTGGCCGCCTCGACGAGAACCCGATCCTCCAACGATCGCAGGCGGCGATCCTCAGTGGCAACTTGCTCAGCCGCAGGGGTTCTCCACCAGCCGAGGCGCTCCGCATCGCCAGTATCAGTCACGTAGTAGGTAAGATAGTTCGGCGAACCGCGATCGCGATCCAGGCGAAGAACGATGGCACTGTCACGAGCCGTGCGCCGAAGTTCGGCCGACGAATACGGCGAAGCTGCTTCGCGCGTCGAGTGAAGATAGAACCTCATGCCGGAAGACGGAGGCACGTCTTTTCCGATCTCGTTGAACGCGGCGGCGACCATCTCTCCATCCGGGGCCAGGTCACCCACCTGATCGTCGAACGCCTTGGCGGCGCGCAACCGAGCTTCCTGCGACGCGAAAGTCTGCTCCAGGACATCCATTTCGTCGGTGGTTGTGCCTGGACCTGCCCGCATATGCCGGCAACCCTTGACCCACTCAGCACCCAAGCTCTGGGCCATGACCACATCGCGCTCATCCGCAACCAGGGCTGACTGGGACGGGTGACCTTCGGGAACGACAAAGAGCGGCACATAGTCCCGTCCGCGCTCATTCTCCAGAATTACGGACATGAAGCTTCCCCGATCCACCCACCCATTTACGCGATCGCCGTGCTTACTCACTAATGTGGAAAGGTATTTCGCGGTTTTCAATACGGCCATCCGTATTCGAACATATATAAACCAAGCCATTATGACCCATTTTATCGCTGCGCATCATCGACCAAGAGGAATTCATGTCTGGCTCGACCGTATACCTTTGCGAAAAGCCCGATCAGGCCCGGAATATCGCCAAGGCGATGGGCGGCGCCAAAGCCAAGGACGGCTACATCGAGGTGGCCAACAACACGGTGATCACCTGGGCCTTCGGGCATCTGTTCACTTTGAAGATGCCGGAGGATTACGACGACAATCTCAAGCGCTGGAATTGGGACACCCTACCCATCATCCCAAAGCCGTTTCAATTCAAGCCGACCGGGCCTTCGGTCTCCAAGCAGATCAAGATCATCTCCGGCCTTCTGAAGGGCGCCGGCGAAGTCGTGGTGGCGACTGACGCCGACCGCGAGGGCGAGTTCATCGCCTACGAGATCCTGACCGAGCTTCGTTACAAGGGACCGACCAAGAGGCTTTGGCTTTCAGACCTGACACTGCCGGCCATAAAGAAGGCGCTGGCGAACCTGCTGCCGGGCGACAAGACCAAGCCGCTCTACCACGCCGCGCTCGCGCGCTCCTGCGCCGACTGGTTCGTCGGGATCAACCTGACGCGCGCGGCGACGATGCGGCTGAGAAAGGGGCCGGGCAAGCCCTTGTCGATCGGCCGCGTGCAGACCCCCACCCTGGCCCTCATGGTCCGGGTCGAGCGCAAGATCCGAACCTTCAAGCCAGAGGACTATTTCGAGCTGGTCGCCGACGTGCAGACCGCGGGTGGCCATGCCCTGAAGATGCGCTTCGCGCCCAAGCCCGAAAAGAGGATCCTCGACAGGGCGAAGATCCAGGCCCTTGCCAGCCAGGCGCAGGGTGCCAAGGGTCCCATCGCAGCAAAGACGGAGTCGAAGACCAGCGGCCCGCCGGCCCTCTTCGAACTCAACACCCTGCAGCAAGCCTGCAACGCACGCTTCGGATGGTCGGCCGACCACACCCTCAAGGTGATGCAGAGCTGCTACGAGACCCATAAGGTCCTGACGTACCCCCGCACGGACAGCACTTACCTGCCGGACGAGCACCGGCAGAACATCCCGACCATCATGACCAACCTCCTCTCGTTGAGCGAGTTCTCCCATCTGGCGCCGAAACTGGCATCGCCGATCGAGCGCAAGACCGTCTACGACACCTCCAAGATCACGGCTCACCACGCCATCGCACCGACCCTCGACAAGCCGGACCTGTCCGCCCTCAGCGCCGACGAGAAGAGGCTCTACATGCTCGTGGCCCGCCACTATCTGGCAGCCCACATGGAGGACTATCGCTTCAACTCGACGACGATCAGCTTCGACGCGAACGGCGTGCCGTTCATCGCCCGTGGCACCCAGCCGACATATGCCGGCTGGCGAGAAGCGTTCGGCATGCCAGGTGGTGAGGATTCCGCCGACATCGATGACGACAAGGGCGACGAAGGCGAGAGCAGTGTCCTGCCGCCGGTGAAGGACGGTGAAGGCGCAATTGCCGCCAAGGTGCGGATTCCGACGCAAGCCGGCCGGGTATTCCGACGTGAAGCCGGCCACGGTTCCGACGTGAAGCCGGCCAGCATTCCGACATGAAGCCGGCCACCGTTCCGAGATTTATCCGGCCACCCGGCGGAGGGTGACGGCGCGCTTTTCCGGGTCAGCACCTCGGGCATCACGCTCGCCTCGTCCAGTGA